>Ga0307426_1000121_pt1 | contig 47800 bp, 49 predicted proteins | sample SalMarWE160340MG_FD_202165 | JGI IMG/M metagenome (GOLD analysis project Ga0307426, IMG submission 202165) | Salt marsh sediment microbial communities from the Plum Island Ecosystem LTER, Massachusetts, United States - WE1603-40 | ecosystem: Environmental > Aquatic > Marine > Intertidal zone >... | reverse complement strand
CGATCGATTCGATCGGTATATCCTGAAGCCTGTGGTTATCGAGGATGCGTCGGGCAACCTCAACTCCGGTGATCCCCCCTTGAGTTTTCATCTGACTGTATTTCCGCTCTTATAAGCTTTGCCTGATGTGATTGACGGCGAGGTGTTTCGCTACTCTGGATGCAATTTCTATCAGCCATGTTCTCCCCTGCACTACGATCAATGTATCCTGATTCGTTTTCGCCAACCTTTCGGGGATATTACACTTTCGTAAGGGAACACACATTTCAGACAGATGCTGTTTTAGGAAGACGGAGGACTACATAGAGAGGCAGATGAACGATGAAGCTGGAGCCTTTCCCCGGTTTGCTTTCAACCCCAACCTCCCCTCCGTGCGCATGAACGATCGCACGGACCAGACCCAAGCCCAAGCCCAAACCCGGCTGAGAGCGGCTTTGATCTCCTCGAAACAGACGATCCCAAATGTGGGGGAGGTCTTTTGGGGGAATACCAGGACCCGTATCGTGAATTGTCACTACTGCCTCTTGACCCTGCCGGCCGGCGCTGACCGTTATCGATCCGTTCTGCGGAGTATATTTGATAGCGTTGTCGAGCAGATTGACGATGACCTGGCGGATCCGGTTGAGATCCGCCGAGATCGGAATCGACTCGCCCGGTTCTCGGGTGATGGTGATATTCTTTTCCTCGGCGCTGTAGCTGTACAACTCCACCATGTCGTCAACTAGAGAAGACAGATCGATAGTCTTCCTGTCCAGCTTCATAACCCCCGTCTCTGCTTCGGAAATATCCATGAGGGTGGAGAGCATGTTGAGGATCCGCTCCGACTCCTCCATGCAGGAAGCCAATGCTTCCTGATAGACACCGATCGCCTCCGCGCCCTGGAGCGCCAATTCGGCGGTACCCCGCAGGTGCGTCATCGGCGTACGCAGATCATGGGCTACATTGTCGAGGGACTGGCGCATTCCCGTGATCAGCGAATCGATCTTCACCAGCATACGATTGAAAAGACCTACAAGTTCGTCCAGTTCATCTGCTGAACCCCGGGAGGGGACGCGGGCATTCATCCTGCCGGTATCGATGATTCCCCTGGTCACCTCAATCAGGTGACGTACGGGTTTGAGTGAACGGGAGGAAAACAGGAACCCCCCAAGGAGACCCAACCCAGCCAGAGGCAGAAACACCAGAATGAAAGTGCGTCGAAAACGCTGCAGCACCTCCTGTCGTCTCTTCGTGCTGATGCCGAGCTGCAGAATATTCCCGTCAGGCAGCTTCAAAGAGGAAACCTCCAGCACGTCGCGGTCTTCGTCGGAGCGCAGTGCAATGATCTCGCCCTCTCTGATAGTAGAAAGCGTTTCCAGACGACCGAGATTATAATATGTCCAATGGGCAGGAACGTACAGATAGAGTGTGTTGTTGTACCGGCCGGCTATGCGCAGCATGTACAGCCTCTCCTCCATGACCAGACGTTCCAGTGTCAGCTCTTTGCGGATCAGCTCGATTTTCCCTGTCTGATAGATCGCCCAGAACTCGAGAAGGCGGGATCGTATCTCCGCCGAATCCTCCCGACGGAGGGAATTGGCAAGAAATGCATAGGTGGTAATAGCCAGAAGGAGGGAGCCGGCGACAAAGATGCCCGCAAAGCGGAGGGTGAATCGGAAGCTAAGGGACTTTAAGGACATAGCCCACGCCTCGAACCGTGTGCAACAGCTTTTTTTGGAAATCTTTGTCGATCTTATTTCGCAGGCGATGAACCAGCACATCCACCACGTTGGTCTGAGGATCGAAGTGGTAGTCCCAAACGTGTTCCAGGATCATGGTCTTGGAGACGACGTTCCCCGAGTTTCGCATCAGATATTCCAGTAGAGCAAACTCCCGGGGTTGCAGCTCGATTTCCCGGTCGCCACGACTGACTTTTCGACTCAACAGATCCATGTTCAGATCACCAACCTCCAGCACATTCTGGCTCTGCCCGCGGGATGTGCGGCGCAGCAGGGCCTGTAATCTTGCCTGGAGCTCTGAAAAAGAGAAGGGCTTGGTCAAATAGTCGTCGCTGCCGGTCTGGAAGCCCTTGAGCTTGTCATCCAGGGATCCCCGGGCGCTCAGCACGAGGATCGGAGTTGTATTCCCCGTTGATCTTAATCTTTCGATCACCGAAAAGCCGTCGAGTCCCGGGAGCATGATGTCGACAACCATCGCATCGTAGGGGTTCAGCTCCGCAAACTGCAGTCCTTCTTCCCCGTCAGAAACATGATCCACGGCAAAGCCCGCCTGTTGAAGGCCCTTTGTGACAAAAGAGGCGATCTGCTGGTCATCCTCTATGATTAATACCCGCATGTGCTTCGTTCCATTCTACCCCCTCAGCGGCAATCCTGTGTACCAGGGCTCTCCTGCTCATTATAAGGGATCGCGGTACTGGCGAAAAGCTTTTCTCTTTCAAAAGTACAGCAGCAACAGTGTCAAGGGGATTTCAGTGCTATTACAGAATTGAAAGGTTGGGCAGATACTCTTCCTTTCAAAAATGTAATGTTGAGGTAAGGCTGCTGAAACCAAATCAGTCTACATTCTTACTGTAGGGGGAAAAGATGAGCGTGTATATATATTTTTCAATGATACCGGAGGCATTGATCGCCTCCATGCTGCCACCTTTGGAGTTCGGCACCTACCTGGCCGTGGGCACGAAAAAACGGACCCGTGGCCAGGCGATGTTCTTTTCTCTCGGGGATCTTGGGAAAACGCCCTTCAATCTTCGCGACATAGACAGCCGCTGCGTCCCTCACCCCAACGGCGAGCCCAAGCGCTCCGTGTATTTGTCGGTCTACCGCGTTTTGGAGAGGATCCCTCTCAGCTCGATAGGAAATCTCTTCATGACGACACCGGACGGCCGCGTCCTTGAGCTGGAACCGTCCGGAGGGCAGCCGCGGCACTTCTTGCCGTACAATCTCTATCAGGAGATCTGCCCGGTTCACCCACGGATCGTCAGCACACTGGATCCGAAACGATTCACCCGCTACATCACCGATCCGGGCAATCCCATCCACGTCCCGAAAATCTGCTTCGTGGACCTGCGTCTCGGCGAGCTGGCCTCAGATCCGGAGAACGGAAATGCCAACGATTTGCCCTATAGGGCGATCAACCATCTCCGAGATTGCCTGGTCGAGCTGCGGGACAATCCCGGCAAAGGAACTAAAACCGTGGACAGGATCCATCCTCAGGCATTCCCATATCAAACAGTTGCAAGCGGTGTATACCTGGGGAACAGCGAAGACTTGCTGTTCTATCCATTTCCCTCGGTCGAGCAGCTGCAGTCGACCTACTACGAATGGTGGCGTTCCGCTTCGATCATGAGCGATCTGGCGACAGTTCCATGAACCCGTGGCACGACTTTGATCCGCTGAGGATTCAGCCGGAAAGCTTCACCGCCATCGTGGAGATACCGAAGGGTAGCAAGAAGAAGTACGAGTTGGATAAGGAGACGGGGCTGATTCGATTGGACCGGATTCTATTCACCTCGACCCATTATCCAATGAACTACGGGTTCGTTCCCCGAACTCTGGCCGACGACGGGGATCCTTTGGATGTTCTGGTTTTGTGCTCAGAAATCCTTGACCCCCTCACTGAGGTGGATTGCTACCCGATCGGGGTGGTCAGGATGATAGACAACGAGCAGGTGGATGAGAAGATCATCGCCATCCCATTCAAGGATCCGACCTACAATGGGTATCAGGATATCTCCAGCCTTCCCAAGCATACGATCGACGAGGTGTCTCACTTCTTCGACGTATACAAAGCGCTGGAACATTCCAAGACCTCCGTCACAGAGACTTGTTCCCGTGAGGAGGCTTTGAAGATCCTTACCAAATCCCTCCGGCGATATTCAGAGGTTTACGTAAAAATAGAATGAATATCCCCGAAGTAGGAAAATTTCGAGTGCGGAACGAAATCATCCTTCTGCTGGGCACCGATCCAGAGGGCGGTTATGTGATGCAAAGGGCGCTGGAGGCAGTGGGTTATCCGGTCTTGACGGCAGACAGCAGGGAGGGGGCCGATGAACTGTTCAGATCATTCAACGGGGCGATTCGGCTGGTGATCATCGATATCACTGAAAAGGAGAACCGCGGATTGGAGGTTATAGCAGCCCTGCGCAGGAGCAATCCAACCCTGAAGGTGATCGTCGCCACTAAAGATATATCCCCCAGCGAGCGACATGACATCTACATTTCTGGGGTGATCGAGCTCATCCGTAAACCGGTGGATAAACAACAGCTGCTGCAGGCGGTTCGCAGAATTGTAGAGAAGTAGTTCATCGACAGGAGATCGGCGGCATGGTACATGGACTCCACAATCCTTCCCTCATCATCGACATAACGATCTTCGGAACGACCTTCGGATGCATCAACCTGGCCTTCTTCCAGTGGTTGAAATCCAGGAAAAAAACGGACAAGGAAAAAAGAGAGAAGAGGGAAGATACGCTTTAGCTACCAGGCTGAGGGTTGCGATGACCTACGGTCCCCCTCTGTGGTAGAGTAGAACATGCAATTTCGGCAACCGGTTCCGCCGGAACGGCGGGTATGGTGCAACCGCACCCTGAACCTCCGTTCGATCCGTGCGGTCGGATACGACATGGACTATACTCTGGTGCACTACCGTACCGAGGCCTGGGAGCAGGCCGCCTTCGAGTCCGCCCTCCAGTCCCTGATACTCAGGGGATGGCCCGTGCAGGCTCTCTCCTTTGATCCCTCAAGCGTGATCCAGGGCCTGGCCTTCGACCTGGAGCTGGGCAATCTGGTCAAAGCGACCCGTTTCGGCTATGTCATTCAAGCTCACCACGGCACCCGCCCTCTGTCCTTCGAAGCTCAGCGGGAGACGTACTCGAGCACCTTTGTGGACCTCTCCGAGCCTCGCTGGGAGTTCATGAATACCCTGTTCTCTCTTTCGGAAGCCAGTCTCTACGCCCAGCTGGTGGACAGACTCGACGCCGGCGATCTTCCGGAGAATATAGGCTATCGTGACCTGCATCAGATTCTCCGCGGCGCCCTGGACGAGGCCCACAACCTGGGGGAGCTCAAATCATACATCACCGCCGACCCGGAGGGTTTCGTAGAGCTCGACCCGGAGGTCTCTCTCACGCTGTTGGATCAGAAGCAAGCGGGAAAGCGTCTGCTCCTGGTGACCAATTCCGATTGGAGCTACACCCGCTCCATGATGACCTACGCCCTGGATCGCTTCCTGCCAAGCGGGATGAAATGGCGGGATCTGTTCGATCTGGTAATCGTGGAGGCTCGCAAGCCGGTGTTTTTCTCAGGACGGCACGCAGTGTACAGGCTGGTCGATGAACAACGGGGGTTTCTGCAGCCCCACCGAAGTGCTCTCGAACCCGGGGGGGTGTATGTGGGCGGCGACGCATTGCTGGTAGAGTCCAGCCTCGGGCTGTCCGGAGCGCAGCTCCTCTATGTGGGGGATCACCTGTTCGGCGACGTCCACGTGAGCAAGGATATGCTCAGATGGCGCACGGGACTGATCCTCCGCGAGATAGAAACCGAAATCCGGGCTCTGGAGGAAGCGCACGAAGCGGAGGCGGAGTTGACAGCGCTCATGAGTCAGAAGATCGAGCTCGACGATCGAATCGCCCACCTCCGCCTGGCCCGCCAGAAGGCACAGCACGACAAAGGCCTGAAGCCTCCAGCCGGCAGCGTCGATGCTCTGGAGGCGGCCATCAAGGGTGCCACCGATGAGAGCCTGGCGCTGGATGCCAAAATCGCACCTTTGGCCAAGGCCTTCGGTTCCCTGGGCAATCCGAGCTGGGGGCCGCTGATGCGCGCCGGTAACGACAAGAGTCTGTTCGCCCGCCAGGTGGAGCGCTATGCCGATATCTACACCTCCCGGGTTTCAAACTTCCTGGCGGCGACCCCCTACGCCTACCTCCGTGCCGCGCGGGGTTCCCTTCCCCACGATCCCTCTTGATCGCTGCGCAGCAGCGGGCCGCAAAGATTGATAGCAATATTTCAAATCCGTAATGTTCGCGAAAGTTTTTTGAAACAATCGCTTGTTATTCTAGGTAGTAAAGGGTGTACGGATCATGCGCTGAAACAGAGGAGGCTGAACAGACACGATGAGCAGTTTACAAGACCTTATTCAAACCACTGCAGAGCAGGATCTCAGTTTCGACCGGGAAGGATCTACCATAGCCGTCGTCTCCAAGTCTATGCTCTCACGCCAGTCGATTGCCCGAAAGCTCAGCCTTATCGGCCTCACGGTATTTGAGTACCAGCATTTCGACGCCCTGTTTCAGAATACCGATTTACAGCCGCCGGATATCGTATTGATAGACACTGCCGGGCAGGAGCTGGAATGGAAGACTCTGGTAGCGTTGCTGAAAATATTCGCAGAGCGATCTCGCGTTATTCTTTTAGTAGCGAGCATGAATGTCGACCAAACGGTAGAGGCAGCCAACAGCGGCGTGGCGGCAATCTTCATCAAACCCTTCAAAGAGGAGAAGCACACCGAGAGGGTGCTCGACCTGTTGAACAAAATTCAAGGGATAGCACCAAGACGTCTCCAGCCCCGCTTCACCCTGGGACCGGAATCAGAGATCCGCCTGGACTACCTTCCATTGGAGGATTGGCTGGCATTCCCGTTGGGAGTACGTAATATCTCTCAGAGAGGAGCGGAGCTTCGGCTGCCGTACGGCGAATTCGCCGGGGAGCTGCAACCCGGAAGCTCCGGATTTCCCGCCACCCTGGCGATCGGCACTTCGCGGATTTCCCTCTATCTACGCGTGGTGCACCGTAAGGGAGAAATCATAGGAGTTGTGTTCGAACACCTGGGGGCCGGCCGCAAAGCGTTGGAATCTTTTGTTCGTAACTTGTATACCGAGGCTTTCGGTGGAAACAGGAGCCGTCGTGGATGGTGAGGCCGGCTCATCGTGAAACCCATTCGAAAGCCATGACCGGGATGTTCATCCTCCAGCAGGTGTCGTCGCAAGCTCATCAATAGCGAAGACGGTATCGCAGGAACATCCTCTAAACCCGATCGATAACCATAGCAATCAACAGGCAAGGAAGGTAGATCACGCCGGCCTTGAGGATCAACCGCGCCCGCCCCTCGGATAGGGGATGGCCCAGCAGGATGGCGCAGACGATGAAGGTCAGGCCCAGCAGCCCGGCGGCCAGGAGATACCACAACCCGCTCAGCCCGGTCCAGTATGGAACCAGACTGGCCGCAGCAAGCAAACAGGAGTGCAGGAGAATCTGGCGGCTGGTTCGTGTCCCGGTTGGGTCGAGGGTCGTGAGCACGCGGAGGCCGGCCTTAGCGTACTCCTCCCGCCTTATCCAGGCAATCGCTAGAAAGTGGGGAACCTGCCAGAAGAACAGGATCGTCCAAAGGCTCAGGGCCCGTATATCCAGGTCGCCGCCTGCGGCCGTCCATCCGATCAACGGCGGCAGGGCGCCGGCCACTGCCCCGATCCAGGTTGAAAGGGGGGTCCTCCTCTTCAGGGGAGTGTAGGCGCCCAGATAGATAAGGAGGGTGAGACCTGCGAGTAACGAAGCCAACGAGTTGACCCATACGCCCAGATACACCGTTGCGGAGATTGACAGGATCACCCCGGCTATCAACACCCTTCCTGGTGACATGCGCAATGCCGGCAAGGGTCTGCTTGCCGTGCGGCTCATCAACGAGTCGGTATTCCGATCCAGGTACTGGTTCAGCACGCTGCCGCCGGCGGCCGCCAGGAAGGTACAGAACACGGTGCCCAGAAATTTACCAAGATCCGGCGCAGCGGTAGACCCGAGGCGGTAACCAGCCGCCGCCGTCAGCAGCGAAAGTCCCGTCACTTTGGGCTTTACCAGTTGCAGGCAATCCGAAAAGGTGAAGTTGCACCGGGAAGGCGGCAATCGTCGGGTTCGCTGTGGAAGAGCCATATTCGCTCCCACCAGTGTAGCGCCGCAGGAGCTCCAACCTCAACCACTCCCGATTGCATCAGTCCCGGCGGCCCCCGGTGGACTTTACAAGAGCTCCAGCCGCGTACATACTGACTTAGCATTTAGGCTTCGGGTAGAATACCCGGAGACGGGTAAAGAGGAGCCGTTTATTGATCGAAGGGTTCTACCGACTGCTGGCCGCAACCGGGTTCACTCAACGGGTTCACCTTGTGTTTGCCTACGTGCCCGTAGGACTGCTCACAGGGGCTGTTTTTTTCTCCCTGGGCGCCTATTTCTGGAAGAAGGAGGACCTCCGCATCAGCGCTGCTCACGCCGTGGTTCTCGCTTTTATCTTCGTCTTTCCCTCCGTCCTGTTCGGAGTCTTCGACTGGATGCACTTTTACCGGGCAGTGCTGAGTTTTCCGATAAAGATGAAGATGATCTTATCTCTCGCCTTAATGCTGTTGCTGGCAGCCGGGATTATTCTGCGGGGGGAGAAGAAGGTGAAACCGGGTGTAATGCTCGGCATCTACGCCCTGGCTTTCGCTGCGATGGTCGGCCTGGCCCGCTTCGGCTCCGCTCTCGTGTTCGGCGGGGCGGGTAATGTTTCAGAACAGGCAGTCGGAGCGCCCGATGAAAGTTCGATCACCAGCAGGCAGGAAACCGGTTCTTCCGATCGGAGCCAGGCTTCCGCTTCAGCGGAGGATGTTCGCAGCGGAGAAGTCATATTCGCCTCCAACTGCCAGGGGTGCCATCCCCGCGGAGATAATATAGTGGTTCCTGATCTGCCGCTCAAGGACGCCAGGCAGCTGGAGTCCTTCCAGACATTCGCGAACTTCATCCACGACCCGCGCCTGCCAGACGGCTCCAGGGGGCCCATGCCGGCCTTTCCACCGGATAAGCTCAGCGAGGCCCAGGACCAGAAACTGTACGCCTACATCCGCTCCATGCTGGACGATCCGGCCTGGCGATGAGGTGACTTTTACAGGAGATAGCTGTGAACACCATTAAGAGCATTGCAACGTTGTTCGTCTCCCTAATGTTCATACCCGCCGCTGTCGGTGCTCATGAGGGTGTTTCGTCCGCAGAGATCGGAGTCGATGAGAAGCTCGGTCAGTTTGTACCCCTGGGTCTCTCCTTTACCGACGAGAATGGCAGCTCGATGACACTGCGGGAAATCGTACAGACTCCAACACTCGTCGGGCTTCAATACTACACTTGCCGCAACGCCTGCGGCGTCCTGGCCGGGGCCATGGCTTCCGTGTTGGGACAGCTCGACGCTGTACCGGGCCAGGATTACAACGTGCTCAGCATCAGCATCAATCCGCGGGAAACACCTGCGGATGCTCGGGAGGCGAAACGCATCGCCCTGGAGTCGATCGGGCGGTCGTATCCGCCTGAGGTCTGGAAGTTCCTGACCGGGGATGATGCGGCCATAGACCAATTCACCGACGCGGTGGGATTCCGATTTGTCAGAAACGGGGATGAGTTCGATCATCCGCTGGTCCTGGTCATGTTGTCCCCCCAAGGCAAGATCGTGCGCTACATGTACGGCGACAGCTACCTCCCCGTAGACTTGAAAATGGCCATTCTGGAGGCTTCCAGCGGAACGATCGGTCCAACGATCGGAAAGGTCCTGCGGTTTTGTTTCCGCTACGACCCCCGGAGCAACCAATACGTATTCAACGTGCTGAAAGTGACGGCGGTCGTGACATTGTCCCTGGCGGCGGTGTTCGTAATATTTCTGTTCATATCGGGGCGAAAACGCGCGACAGGAGGACGCACGGATGGTTAGCTCCGCGGCCAGGTCAAGCGACGGCTCCACGGTACCCTACTACTCAGACGCAGGTCCTCGACCCGGCATCCTGGGGTGGATCCTCTCCACCGACCACAAGCGGATCGCAATTCTATATCTGGTCTGCATCCTGAGCTTCTTCTTCACCGCCGTCACACTCGGGGTGTTGATGCGTATCGAGCTGGCCTCCCCCGGTCCCACGATCATGAGACCTCAGACCTACAACTCGCTGTTCACCCTTCACGGGATCATCCAGATTTTCCTGGTCGTTATTCCCGCCATTCCCACGATATTAGGCAACTTCTTCCTGCCGATTCTGATCGGCACCCGGGACATGGCCTTCCCAAGGCTCAATTTATTTTCCTGGTACCTATACATGACCGGCGCCGTGCTCGTGTTCGTTTCCGTGTTCATCTCCGGAGGGCCGATCGACACCGGCTGGACCTTTTACGTGCCCTACAGCCTGCGCACCACTGTGGACGTACCTCTGGCCGTGTTCGCGGTTTTCGTACTCGGGATGTCCTCAATCCTGACGGGTATCAACATCGTGACCACCACGCACCAGCTGCGCGCACCGGGGATGAGCTTTTTCCGCCTGCCGCTGTCCGTCTGGGGGCTGTACTCCACCGCCTGGGTCCAGATCCTGGCCACCCCGGTAATCGCAATTACCTTGATATTGATAATCGTGGAGCGCTGGTTCGGGGTCGGGGTGTTCGACCCTGCCAAGGGAGGAGACCCGCTGCTCTACCAGCATCTGTTCTGGATCTACTCCCATCCGGCGGTCTACATCATGATCCTGCCGGCCATGGGCGTGGTCTCGGACGTATTTCCGGTGTTCGCCCGCAAGAACGTGTACGGCTACAAGGCGATCGCCTTTTCAAGCCTGGCTATCGCCAGCGTGGGTTCCCTGGTTTGGGGTCACCACATGTTCGTGAGCGGGCAGTCGGATACGGCGAGCATCGTCTTCTCACTATTGACCTTTCTGGTGGCCGTACCTAGCGCCATCAAGGTGTTCAACTGGATCGCTACCCTCTATAAGGGCTCGATCCGGGTGGAGCCGCCGTTTCTCTACGCATTGGCCTTCGTAGTGCTGTTCGCCGTGGGCGGACTCACCGGGCTCATTCAGGGTGCTCTGGCAACGGATGTTCAGGTCCACGACACCTATTTCGTCGTGGGCCATTTTCACTACATCATCTTCGGAGGAATGGGATTCGGACTGTTTGCAGCGTTGCATTACTGGTTCCCGAAGATGTTCGGCCGGATGTACGACCGCAGGCTGGCCACGATAGCCTGGGTCATTCTGTTCGTAGGCTTCAACATGTTCTATTCCACATTCCTGGTACTCGGTTGGGAGGGGATGCCCCGACGGTACTACGACTTTCCGCTGCGGTACCAGCACCTTCAGCTGTTCGCCTCCATCGGCGCCTGGATCATGGTCGGCGGCCTGCTTACGATGTTCGGCAACCTCATCCACGCCTTCTTTAGGGGTGAGAAGGCGCCGGCCAACCCGTGGGGAGGGGCCACTTTGGAATGGCAGATTCCCTCGCCGCCGCCGACGGAGAACTTCGAACAAATACCCACGGTCAGCCAGGGACCCTACGTATTCGACGATGAGAAGAAAGTGAGGAGGTAGATGCCGGGAGCGGAGGATACCATGGACACCTCAAGGGCCAGGATCGGGATGTGGCTGTTCATCCTGTCCGAGATCCTTCTGTTTGGAGGGCTTTTTTTGCTGTACTGCGTCTATCGATACAGGTTCCCGGCGGAGTTCAGGAGCGCCTCGACCGTCCTGAGTGTGGCCGATGGAGCGTTCAACACCGCGATCCTGATCACCAGCAGCTTCGCAGTGGCCCTGGCCGTCCACTTCCTGCGCCTCAACCGCCCAAAACCGGTTGTCGACTTGCTGACCGGCACGATCGCACTGGGGGCTCTTTTCCTGATCGTCAAGGGCTCCGAGTGGGCCGATAAGTTCGCCCAGGGGCTGTACCCCTCTTCGCCGGTTCTGCTGGCCCGATCAAAGGGGGAGGTGCTCTATTTTGGTCTGTACTTCGTGATGACCGGACTCCACGCGCTTCACGTGTTCATTGGCATCTGCCTCCTCAGCGTGCTGGCCGTGTTGACAATAAAGGGTCGAATCAGCGCCCGGCACCCCGCGGTTCTGGAGAACGGCGGGTTGTACTGGCATCTGGTCGATATCATCTGGATCTTTCTGTTTCCGCTGTTCTATCTGATCGCCTGAGGAGGGGATTGTGACGATCAGGACCTACATCTTGGTCTGGGCCGGATTGCTGGCCCTCACGGCGGCGACGGTAATCGCCGCCAGGTTGGAGCTCGGCAGGCTGTCCATCTATACGGTGATCTTCATCGCCGCTGCAAAGTCGACGTTGGTGGTGCTGTTTTTCATGCATCTACTGGAGGAAAAGCGCTTGCTATTCAAGCTCCTGTTACCGATCGCCTTGGCCACTTTGGCAATTTTCATCGGTCTGACCTTCACCGATATCGCAGCTCGCTGAGGAGTTGGATCGTATGTCACCATCCAGCAGAGTCGTAGACAACGTCCTGATCTACATTACGACATTCGCCGTTCTGCTGTTCCTGCTCATTACCTTTCTGCTGGTTTATTTCACCGTCCGCTATCGCCGTTCTCGTAATCCGCGACCCGCTGAAGTTCCCGTCAATCCCTGGCTGGAGCTCGCCTGGATCGCGCTTCCGACGCTTCTGGTTCTGACGATGTTCTTCTACGGGCTTACGGGATTCAAATTTTTAAGGAATCCGCCGGCGGACTCCCTGGTGGTGAAGGTAATCGCCCGACAGTGGTCCTGGCGCTTCGAGTACGACAACGGGTTCAAGACCGATAAACTCATCGTTCCCGTAGACAAGCCTATCCGTGTTCAGATCGCCTCCGAAGACGTGATTCACTCTTTTTTCGTTCCCGCCTTCCGGATCAAACAGGACGCGGTGCCGGGATTGTCCACCCAGGCTTGGTTCACCGTAAATGTTCCGGGATCCTACGATATCCTGTGCGCCGAGTATTGCGGCCTGCTGCATTCCCAGATGCGCAGCGCAGTGGTAGCCGTTTCTCAGGAGCAGTTCGCCGAGTGGTACAACGGGGAGGATATCGAGATAGCCGGGATCGCGCCGCCGACCGGTCCTCCGGGGGGTGAGCAGCTTGTAGCTCAACTCGGCTGTGCCTCGTGTCACTCCAGCGACGGCTCCGAGCGGGTCGGACCGAGCTTCAAGGGACTTTTCGGCGCTCCTACCCGGGTTGTAAACAACGGCCAGACCCGCTCGATTGTGGTCGACGAGGCTTATCTTCGCTCTCACATCCTCGAGCACGACCGGGACATTGTGGCCGGCTATCCCGACATCATGCCGGCCTTCAAGGGCAAGATTACCGACCAGGAACTGGATCAGCTCATCCGATACATCGAAGAGCTGCGCTGAGGGATCGAGGAGATTTCTTTCAGAACTGTAATCCCCGTGTAATTTATCTGTAAGTCGATCTCTCTATCTTGAGTCCATGAAATCACAGCGAATCGTATTTCTCAGCGCAGCTGTTGCTGCGACCGTATTGTTCTTGGGATGTACCCGAGGCGCCTGGGGCCAATCGATTCCCAGTGTCTCAGCCAAATCCACGAGCGACGGGTACCGCCTTGTCGAGTACAAAGATTACACTTTGAAGTGGCGGATCGACAAGGGACTGATCGACTTCTCGGTCAGCTATCCCACCACAGGTTGGGTCGGGATCGGATTCAGCCCCACCACGAAGATGAAGGACGCCAACATCATCATCGGCTACGTGACCAACGGACAGGCGATAGTCACCGATCAATTCGGGACAAGCATCAATTATCACCAGGAAGACACCCAGCTGGGCGGAAAGAACAACCTGAGCGACACTTCGGGAACAGAGGTGAACGGGTTGACTACGATCCATTTCAAGATGCCCCTGGACTCCGGTGACGGAAACGATCGCCGACTGACAGAGGGTGTAGCAACGACCATCATCCTGGCTCACGGACCCGATGGGGCCGATGATGTTGCTACTTACCACGGGCCGGGTGGCCGCCTTACATTGGTCGTGGAACTGTAGAAGGAGAGGAGTTTTGAGCCGATCTGAACATTTACCTGTTTCAGATCAGATCTTTCTCTCCGGGCAACAGTGGTCCCGGCTGTTAGAGGAGCATCCGATTCTGGCCGGGTTTTCCACAGCGCAGCTGGAGCAACTGCGCGATCTGGCCGCCCGCTTCAACAAGGTAAAAAGATTTGAAGCTGCGGACGGCCTTCAGTTGAGCGGTTATATGAAGGCCTCGGTCTCTCTGCAGGCCTGTTTGCCAATCCTCAACCTCGGTTTGAAGTGGTATTCCAACTGGAAAACAATCGTGGTCGTTCCGGCAGGCTTCAGCCAGAAGCAACGGAAGGTGGATACTGCAGGCGTGGTCCACGAGTGGAAAGAAGTGCACATCGGAGAATCCTGGGTAAAAGGGCCGGTCGTCCTTTCCTGGAAAGATGTAGCAGCCTCGGGGCGTGCAGACGGCTTCAATGTGGTCATTCACGAGGCGGCGCACCGCCTCGATTTGCTCGACGGCGCGATGAACGGCCGGCCAGCCCTGCATAGAGAAATGAGCCCGGAGCAATGGCGGGTAACTTTCAGGGCAGCCTATACGAACCTGGCCTGGCGAATGAGTAGGGCGCTGCCTTCAGCAATTGATACCTATGCCCTTGAGAATCCCGGTGAGTTTTTCGCCGTTCTCAGCGAGATATTCTTCGAGCGTCCCCGGAATATTCTGATGGAATACCCCGGGGTTTATGACTTACTGAAGGAGTTCTACCGCCAGGATCCGGTTCGAAGACTGTCTGCTTGAACCGGCCCGTACGAGCGAACTGGAGCCTCAGGCTATGGTTTGGCCAACAGCTTCGGGTACTCCTTCTCGAGGTGCCTGACTTTTGGCAGGTCCCAGTAAACGATGTAGGGGTAACTCGGATTGTTGTCCATGAAGTCCTGATGGTAGTCTTCCGCAGGGTAGAATGCCTTCAGGGGAACCACCTGTGTCACAATAGGCTTATCGAACACCTTGGCCCGCTCGAGGGTGCGGATGTATTGCTCGGCAATACGCTTCTGCTCCTCATTTGTATAAAAGATCACCGAGCGATACTGCGGGCCGTGATCAGGCCCCTGGTAGTTGAGCTGTGTGGGGTCGTGGGCCACGGAAAAGAAAACCTTCAGCAGCGTTCCGTAGCTGATCTGGGAAGGATCGTAGATCAACCGGATCGACTCGGCATGGCCTGTTCGGCCCGTACTGACCATCTGGTAATGCGCAGTCGACTGATCTCCGCCTGAGTAGCCGGACACGACGTCTTCCACGCCCCGGAGGCGTTCGAACACCCCCTCCATGCCCCAGAAACACCCCCCTGCCAGGACCGCCGTCGCGGCGGCGCCGGTTTCCACCCCCTCTTCCGCCGGTGGATTGGGAAAATCCGCCCCTGCCGCTACCGGGCTCAACAGCAGCACGGTCACAGCCGCGCTGATAGCCAACAGGGATCTGGAATAGATCGATCGTCTCATATATACCTCCCGGAGCCTTCTCCCGGGCTCCTTATTTTTAAAGATTTGCGCACGCGACGGTGCGCTGCGTTCATCCGAAGGTGAAGGCGAACAGTCGCAGCTTCCCCTTCACCTCCAACCTGAGCTGATGCGGACCTGCCCGCTCGAGCTCGACCAGCTGATACAGTCTGCTCTCCGTGGGAGCCAGACCCCCTCCCTTCACATCCGCAGTATCCGCAGCCGGTTTACTATCTACCCACACTCGAATCGAGCCCCCAGGTTCTTCGGGCTCCACCACCAAAAAAACATTTCGGGCGTTGAAGCGCAGCTGGAGGAAACCCGCGGAGCGGGGAACGATATATTCATCCGCGATGCTCCACATCCCCTCCAGGGTCCACTGTCCGTCCTCCTGGGTAGCAGCCGGACGGTACCGGAGCGCCCGGTCATGAACCGGGGACACCGCCGAAACGAAGCGCTCTGCCCGGCCGTAGCCCAGATAGGTCTCCGGTGTCCGGGCTTCCAATAGCGGCGCCGGAGCGGATACCCGGCCGCGCGGGGAAGCGCCCGCCTCTCGAAGCAGGGTCTTGATCACCTGCTCGGAAACGGCATACTCCCCTTCCCCGAAGTGGAAGTAGCGGATGCGTCCCTCGGCATCGATGAAGTAGTGCGCCGGCCAATAGCGGTTGCGGTAGGCCCGCCACTGACGGTAGTCGTTGTCCTGCACCACCGGCCAGTCCACGCCCAGCTCTTTGATGGCCCGACCCACGTTGTCCGCGTCCTTCTCGAACTCGAACTCGGGAGTGTGTACGCCGATGATCACCAAGCCCTGGTCACGGTAGGCGTGGTACCAGGCCTTTAAATAAGGAAGGGTCCGCACGCAGTTGACGCAGCTGTAGGTCCAGAAGTCAACAAGGACAACCCTGCCGCGCAGCTGCTCCATAGTCAGAGCAGGGGAACCTCCGGCCTCAAGGCTTCCTGCCTTCAGGCGCTGTTTCTGTCCCAGCTGCAGGTCTTGCGTGTTGAACCACTTCCCTTGGGTTACTATTGAAGGGGCTGGACCGTAGTCTCCCAGCTTACCCTTCTTCGGCGGTACGGAAAAATCATTCACCCCTGCCGCCGTCGTCTCCCCGTGGGACCGCGAGTCCCGCGCCTGCAGCGCACCGCGAACCGCAGCGATGTTTTCAACGGATGTCAGGCCGCTGCCGTAGGCTGGGAAGGCGCGGAGGACCGCGCTCTGGAAGCGCCGGTCCCAGCCGAGCCCTATCGCCAGGCCCACCACGATCATCAGCACGCCGAAGCCCTTCTGGATGCCAGCCGCATTCTTGGTTAGAGCCGGGACACGGTTGAGCAGGGCACGTCCTCCGAACATCACCGCCAGCATGGGGATCGAGGTCCCAAGGGTGTAGGCCAGAGTGATGATCACCGCTCCGCCATCCACCCTCTGGGTAAGCGCCAACCCGACCACGGATGCCATGATCGGCCCCACACAGGGAGTCCAGACCAGCCCGAGGCTCAAGCCTACCAGCAATCCGCCCGCAAAGCCGCCGGCGCCCGCCGGACCTGCGGCGCCTTTGTTCCTGCCCAGGCTCGCGATCCTCGAGGCCGCAAGCTCGAAAATACTGCGCAGCCGCGGGAGGAGCATGACCAGACCGAACGTGATGATCAGCACTACTGCCATGACCCGCAGCGCCTCCGCAGGCACGCCCAGCGCCTGAACGATCGCCGTGAGGGTGAGGGTGAACACGGTGAAACTGACCACAAAGCCGGCGACAACGCCGAAGGGTCGTGCTTTTCCGCCCGCTACGCCTCCGGAGAGCACAATCGGAAGCAGCGGCAGGATGCAGGGAGAGAGGATCGTGATGACACCTGACAGAAAGGCGAAGGAAAGTAGTACCGTCATATCAACGTTCTCCCCGAGGCCCGCTCGACCGCCGTCCGAAACGTTTTTTCGCCGAGCCTCTTACAAGAGAAAATGTAGCAAAGAGTTGTCACCAGAGTATCACGAAGCTGTAGAAAAAAGATCACTCCGGGGCATCTACACCAGGCTTCCCTTTCCGAGCCCGGGTATGAGAAACTTCCCCTATGCAGATTCTCGTTTCAGCTTTGTTTTTCATCGTTATGGTTTTCCTCATGTCTCTTGTATGGACAAACTCCAAAGGCGCTCCCTGGGTGCCTACCTCCCGACAGGTAATCTACAAGATGCTGTCCATGGCCGAGGTCAAACCCGGCGAGGTGGTCTATGATCTGGGTTGTGGCGACGGCAGGGTGTTGATCGCGGCCGCCCGCAGGTTCGGCGCCCGGGCCGTGGGAATCGAAGTGGACGTGTCCCGCTACCTCTGGAGCGTTTTCGCCGTGTCGCTTAGAGGACTGTGGAGCCGGGTGAAAATCATCCGGGGGGATCTGTTCTCCGTGGACCTTCGCGAAGCCGACATCGTGTTCACCTTCCTGCTGCAGGATACCAACGAACGGTTGAAGGAGAAGCTGCGAAGGGAGCTGCGCCCGGGAACGCGGATCATCTCTAACATCTTCACCTTCTCGGGATTTCCCCTCGTCGCCGCCGACGAGGAACTGCACCTGTACCTCTACAAAATGGAGCCGCCGAAGGCCGGTTGAGAGGCTAACCGGCAAGATCCTTCACCTCTTCGATCCGGGCGCGTATAGCCCGTTCCCCTTCCGCGATCAGCTCATCGAGTCTTTTGAGATCGTGATAGGCAAATCCCCCCAACCGGGGTACGACCATTATATCGGCGACCCGTCTGGCTCTCTGGGCGCTATTGTGGATCAGGATGTTCAGGCTGCGGAAAAAAACTTCGATCACGTTTTCCGGTCTCCTGTTGATGACTCTGTCGGCGTTCAGGTCGACCCCGATCACGACATCCGCACCCATCGCCTTGACCACATCGGTGGGAACATCGTTAACCAGTCCCCCGTCCACCAGCAGCCTTCCTCCCAGCTCTGTCGGCTCGAAGATCCCGGGGATGCTGCAGCTGGCCCGCACGGCCGTGGCCACCGATCCGCTGCCCAGCACCACTTCCTCCCCGCTGGTGATATCCACGGTGACAGCTCGAAAGGGGATGGGCAGATCTTCAAAGCGCTTGCGCTGGAGCAGCCCGTTGAGCGTCTTTTCCAATTTGTCGGGATTCACGATCCCGAGGGACGGCCAGGTGGGACTTACCAGATCACTCCAGTCGGTATCCCGCCCTACCTTTTCGATAGCCTGCCAGCTGAAACCGGCGCAAAACAGGCTACCGATGAGACTGCCCGCGCTGGTGCCGGCGATACAGTGAATGCCTATCCGTTGCTCTTGCAGAACCTTCAACACCCCGATATGTGCCAAACCCCGAGCCGCACCACCCCCCAGAGCTAATCCGACTCTAGGTCTCCCCGACGGTCTCTCCATTGTTGCCCTCACCTGTGCGCACTGATACACCAATGTACAACTAACCTTCCAAACAGCCAACTACGGGGAAAGAGAGTAGATCTCCATCGCTTTGATCTAGCTCGACCAGCCTGCCGAAAAGATTCCAGGAGGCCGGCTGTCCGGCTGCGCTGTCGGCGGAGACCTCCCGGACCCGGCACCCCAAATTCCTGCTTTGCAGCAACCGCGCCAGACAGATTGCCTCTTCCCGGCTGAAGCTCTCATCAAGGGCATAACTTCCCGGTTCTGCGCTTCGATTCACGAAGAATAAAACCGGTCCCTCCTTCAGTGATCCTTCTACGCGATACTTCATCTTGTCTTTACAGACGCAGCAGGTGCTCCGGATATTGTACCGGGAGCCCTCGGGGTTGTTGAAACGGCAAGCCCACCGGCCGCTGGGGCGGTTCTCCCCTTCTGTGCGGTGGACGACATCTTATGCACCGATCTCCAGCAACCTCTCTTGATCATAAGTTCGGAATACCGTAAAATGTTTGACATTCCGAAGTTTTGTGTTATAGTATAGATTAGAAACGATGAACAAGACGAAAACCCTCACCTCGAGTCTGGAAGACTACCTGGAGGTGATATATCGACTCTCACGGGAGAAAAAGGCGGCTCGGGCCAAGGAAATCTCGAAACGGCTGGGCGTGAACCGCTCTTCGGTAACCGGTGCGCTGCACGCATTGGCGGAGCGGAAGCTCATCAACTACGCTCCCTACGACATAGCCACCCTTACGGCGGAGGGCGAACGGGTCGCGGCCAACATCAACCACCGCCATCTCGTGCTGAAGGATTTCTTCGTAAAGGTCCTGGGTGTAAACACCGCCGAGGCGGAGGACAGCGCCTGTAAGATCGAGCATGTCGTCTCTGAGTCGATACTCGATCGGCTGGCTCAGTTCGTGGATTTCATCCAGGTCTGTCCGCGTCTGGACATCAACTGGATAGAGGAAACGGGGTACTTCTGCGAGCGGCCCGATTCCGTGGAGAACTGCGAACGCTGCATCAGCCGTTGCCTGAACGATTTGAAGAGGAAGAACCACAAGCATGGAAAAGCTGCTGACTGAGCTGATTCTGGGTCAGGAGGGAATCATCGTCTCGGTCCGGGGAGGACGGGGACTGCAGTCCCGATTACGAAACCTCGGTCTGGTGGAGGGACAGAGGATCCGCAAGCTATCCGCTTTGGCTTGGGGAGGACCGGTGGTGGTGGAGGTAAAACGGACCCAGGTCGCGATCGGTCGGGGAATGGCCGCAAGAATCGCGGTAAGGTGCGGCTAATTGACTGATACCGAGGGCTCCGGGGCGGCAATCCAGAGACCAGAGATCCGGAAAGCGGCGATACAGAAGCCACGGAAACAGCTGGAAAGCGATATCCTCCTGGTCGGCCAGCCCAACGTGGGTAAAAGCGTACTGTTCTCCCGCCTGACCGGGGTACGCACCATCGCCTCGAACTATCCGGGCACCACCGTATCCTACGTCCTGGGCAGAATGCGCAGTGGCGGACACAACCTGACAGTCGTGGATGCCCCAGGGACCTACTCCCTGGAACCCCTGGATGAGGCGGCCCGGGTAACGGTGGATCTGATCGACGATGCCAAACGGATCATCAACGTTGTGGATTCAACCCACCTGGAACGGCACCTGCCCATGACCCTGGAGCTCATCGCCCAGGAAAAACCCATGGTCGTGGCCCTGAACATGAGCGATGAGGCGCGGCACAAGGGGATTTCCATCGACGTGCCGAGGCTGGCCGCCGATCTGGGCGTGCCGGTGGTACCGATCGCGGCCCGCAGCGGTGAGGGTGTGAAGAGACTGACCGACATCTGTCTGTCCCTGGCCCCGAACCACAAACTCCATCTCGACGAATCGGGCCATCCCGGGCATCACCCCCATATTCAGCACGTCCCAACAGGTTCCCGCGTAAACTCATCCGCGCGGCACATGCATCTGGACAGAGACCGGATCTGGCGGCGGGTCGGGGAGCTTGTCGAAGAGGTGCAGGTTCTCGAACATCATCACCACAGCTTCGCCGAACGGCTGGAGGAGATCAGCATCCACCCCCTCTGGGGCAGCCTGTTCGCCCTGGTCGTTATCACCCTCTCCTTTTCCATGATTCGGCTGATCGGAGAGTTTCTGATCACCGGGGCTGTCGGGATTGTCGGACAACCCTGGCTGCAACTTCCCTTCGGAACCGAGCTGTTGTTCGAGAAGCTGCTTCAGCCGCCGTTGATCCTGCTCTCCCGGCTTCTGGGACCCGGGAGCTTCCTGCACAGGATGCTGATCGGCACCCTGGTGGAGGGGCGGATCGATTTCATGCAGTCCTTCGGTATCCTGACCTCCGGCATTTTCATCCCTCTGGGGGTGGTGCTGCCCTACCTCCTCAGCTTCTACTTTGTTCTCTCCCTGCTCGAAGACAGCGGTTATCTGCCCAGGCTTGCCGTGTTTTTAGACAACTTCATGCACGGCATCGGACTGCACGGCTACGCGATCATCCCGACCCTGCTCGGATTGGGCTGCAACGTACCGGGAATCATGGCCACCCGCATCCTGGAGAGCCGGCGGCAACGCTTCGTCACGGCTACCCTGATATCCGTCGCCGTGCCCTGTGCCGCCCTGCAGGCCATGATCGTCGGCCTTGTCGGAAGCCGGGGAATCGGGCCCGTATTGATCGTCTACGGCTCCCTGTTCGTGGTCTGGATACTGATCAGTTTGGTCCTGCGCTTTACGGCCCGGGAGTTTCAGCCCGAACTGCTGGTGGAAATCCCTCCATACCGGCTGCCCACGCCGCGCGCCCTGGCTACCAAGATGCGGCTGCGGATCTCCGGCTTCCTCCGGGAGGCCCTGCCGATCATCCTTGGAGCGATCATCATCGTGAACCTGCTCTACCAGCTCGATCTCTTTTCCCGCGTGGCCCGAGTTGCCGAACCGCTCATAACCCGCCTGTGGGGTATGCCCCCCGAGGCCGTTGTGCCTCTGCTGGTGGGGGTCCTGCGCAAGGATGTGGCTCTGGGCATGTTCGCACCCCTGGATCTTACGGGAAAGCAGCTGATCATCGGAAGCGTGGTCCTGGCGATGTTTTTTCCCTGCATCGCCACCTTCGTGGTGCTCTTCCGGGAGCTTGGCTTGAAGGACGGCCTCAAGTCCATGGGAATCATGCTGCTTGCCGTGATCCTGAGCGGCGGCGCCTTGAATCTCATCCTCTGAAGCAGTGGCGCCGGGGACGCATGAACAGGGACATCAGGCGCTGGTATCAGGGCGAAGGGGAACGCCTTCTGAAGCGGGTGGGCCTGCTTCCCGGCGATCTCATTCTGGATTTCGGCTGCGGAAGCGGCTACTACACGATTCCTGCGGCCAGAATCGTGGGAAACAAGGGGATCGTCTACGCCCTCGATAAAAACAGATACCTCCTGGCCAATCTGATCAAAGAGGCCAATTCCATAGGACTGACGAACGTCTTTCCCGCACATTCGCTCGAAGAATTGAAACAGATCCTGGCCGGGAGCCACCTGCACGGGGTGCTTCTCTACGATGTGATTCACAGTTACTATTTCACCATCCGGGAGAGGAGGAGCCTGTTGACAGCCGTAGCGGCACTGGTCATGAGGGAAGGGCTGGTATCGATCTTCCCGAGGCACATGAGCTCGCCGGAAATTGACGGGATCAGAAACTGGCTCGAGGCTCTGGATTTTTCCCTCGAAACAGAGTTGGAGACAGATCTTCTCCATGACGAACATTTTAGCTCGGGGAGGGTTTACACCTTTCGCAAAACCGTCCGCAGGCCACTGTAAGGCTGGTAGGACATGAACGCGGCCCGTGGCTGGAGCTCCTCCGTCAGCCGATCGAAATCGTTCACAATCTGCTCCCCGTAGCCCGGGGACATCAGAAGCACATTCAAGGCCGAAACGAAAACCAGGATCGGTCCTTCCCCGCCATAGAGTTACGGGAAATGAGGGGGGACGGTTGGGATTCATGGAGACCGTTTATCAAGCAAGTACCATTGCATTTTGCAAATTCTAATGTTCTATCCGCTTCTTTTCGCCCCGCCAAGCCACAGAGTTTCTCCGATCGAAGCCAGCAGGGGCAACCGCACCGTGGCGTCCAGCAGCACGGCGAAGATAAACACATACTGGGGACCGATATGCTCCCAGATCAGGCCCGCGAGCAGCGGTGAGGGGATGCTGACCAGACCCCGGATCAGGCCGATCAGGCCAATCCACCGTCCCATCTGCTCCTTCGGCACGATCTCCGATGCCATGGCGGCAGCCAGGGCCGTGGAGATGCTATTGAATCCGAAACACAACCCCGCAGCGAAAAGCATCAACGGTCCGGTGGCCTGGATCAAAAAAAAGTTGGAGAGGTAGCTCACGGGGGCGATCAGGAACAGCAGCTTCTTGCGGCCGTAGCGGTCCGCCAGCCTTCCCAAGGGAAGGGCAAAAAGCAGAGGCGCTATGCTGATCGTGACGGCTATGCCGGCCAGCTGGTCTTCTGCGGCGTACTTGATTTGGTGAGCGAACAGGGGCATATAGGGGTTGACCATACACCAGGGTATATCCATGAGGGCCAGCATAATCAAAAGCCGTGTCATGACCGGCCTTCCCCGGCAGATCTCCGCAAATTCGGCGAATCGAAGTCTTGCCTTCGCACCCGACGCACGGGCTGGTTCCCGGACGAACAGAAGCAGGAGCACCACGATGCCGCCGAAGACCACAAGCTGGATGTAGTACAGTGGCCGTATTCCATCCACATTGATTCCCCCTGACCGAAAGACAAGCCAGGCGGCCAGCACCGGGGTGACCAGTGTGACCACAGCCGAGATGGTCCGACAAAGACCCCTGGCTGTGGCACGTTCTTCATTGCGCAGCTCTCTGGCTCCGATTACCGTGCAGGAGGTGCAGGTGACCCGAACCCCCGTGTAGAGAAACACCATTCCTGCGTACAGCAGATACCAGTGCGGCGCCACGGCGTAGCAGAGCGCCGACAGCAACAACAGCAGGGCGCCGGCCAGCAGGACCTTCTTCAGGCTGTAGCGATCGATGATCCATCCAGCAGGTACGGTCACCAGGGCCGCCAGGCAATTGCCAGCACTGAAGATGGAGCCAAGCTGGACCGAATTGGCGCCCAGAGCCACGGCATAGATAGAGTTGTACTGGGTCGTCAGATTCAACGCCAGGGCGTGAAGAGCCCGGCGAACGAGCATAATCTTGAAGTTCAGCGTCTGGCGCCTGACAAATGCCGCCGAACGGCGCCATATTGCTTGTAACCGGATAGTCATTCGAGTTTTTTCGATTAACCGAACGCGGCCTGTACGATCATGAAGGTTTCGCCAACTCCGGGCTCTGGGATCTTCTCTCCTCCTCGGGAATATCGGAATAGGGAAGGGGAGCATCCGGATCCACGCCGGGGTGGTAGTCGAACAGGCTGCTCGCAACCTTGCTGAGATTATGAGCCAGCCTCGACAGGGGGATATCCGCCGAGCAGACGTCCTCGCACTGTCCGCAGTTCACGCAGTAGGCGGCCACGTGCATCAGCCGGATCGTGCCGAAGGTGAACGGCGGCGGGACCACTCCTTTCTCCACGGTCTGCGGATCCTCTCTCTCCAGGACGCAGCGTTTGCAGTGGCACAGGGGACAGACATCCCGACAGCTGTAGCATTTTATGCATCTGTCCATTTGGGAAAACCAGTAGAACTTCTCTTCGGGTCTGGCAAAATCCTCAGCCTGGCGCGAGAGGGCGGAGTCCACCTTATCCCTCTCTTCCCTCTCCCTTCTCTTTGTTTGTTCCTCCGTCGGTCGCTGCAGCTCCACAATCCTAACTGCTGCAGCTCTCTCCAGCAGCTGCTTTCCTTTGTCCGAGCAAACCTCGATGACCGTCGTGCCGCCGGTACCCGGTTCCAGACCCCACTTCCCGCAGGCCAGATCGGCCATTCTGGGCACGGGATGCTCGCACCTGCGGCAGTTCGCTCGCCGTCCCAAACCCTGCTCTTCCAGCTCATCCAAATTGAAAACCCGCTGTTCGCCGTCTTTGAATCTCAGGACGAGATTGTTGCCCTCGATGTCCTCCCATTCGAGGAGGTACGGATCGATCCCCATCTTACTGAGCATTTGGATATGGGGCACAGGAGCAAGGGTACCGGAGCAGTTGAGCCCGATCATCAGGATGTTCTCCAAGTTGATCTGGTTGATTTTGGCCAGCTCAACCAGGGCCCGGGCATCGCAGGATTTGCAGACCACCGCCACTCGCCTCTGATGTGTGTCCAGGTACTTCTTCACGTTCTTAGCGAGGGAAGGAGTGAGGAAGTGGTACGATCCGGCACAACCCACAGCCTCTTCCGGTTCGGTCATATACACGGGGAAACCCTGATACCGATTCTGCCCCGGCCGCACGGCGAATACGCCGTCAACCAGCCGCTCCCGAAGGGCAAATGCCAACAGGGATGTTACCACCCCGCCGTGTTCTCCCTTTTCCACGAAACTCTCATCCGTCGAGGTTCCAAGAAACAAGTCGCCTTTTCTCATCTTCCGTTCTCCGCTTTCTCGATCTTGATCGCACATACCTTGAACTCCGGCATCTTACAGGCAGGATCATAGCTGGTATTGGTCAGGACGTTGGCAGGGGTTCCGGCAAAATGGAAGGGCATAAAGGTGAATCCCGCCGGAACGTCCCGGCTGAGCCTGGCCTTCACGCGGACCTCACCCCTTCGGGAAGTGGCGATCACCCGCTCTCCGTCGTGGATCCCCAGTGTGTCGGCATCGGCGGGGTTGATCTGCAGGAAGGCTTCGGCGAGCTCGCCGGTCAGACTGTCCGTTCTGCCTGTCAGGCTGCCTGTGTGGTAATGGAAAATCACCCTTCCCGTACTCAAGACAAAAGGATAGTCTGCGTCGGGAAGCTCCGCTGGAGGGCGGTAGGCGGCCGGCACGAAGTGCCCCTTGCCGTCGGAGGTGTTGAACTTCTCGGTAAACATCGTAGGAGTCCCCGGGTGGTCCTCGGACGGGCAGGGCCAGTGAATCCCGCTGGCCGCCTTCTCCAGACGCCCGTAGCTGATGCCCGCGTACTGAGGAACGCATCTTCGGATTTCCTCGAAGATCTGCCGCGCCGAATCGTAACCGAACTCCCGGCCGTGTCCCATTTTCTTGGCCAGCTCCGTGATAATCCACCAATCCGGCCGGGCTTCACCGGGAGGTTCCACGATCTTTTCGATCTTTACCACCCGGCGATCCACCCCGGTGTGGGTGCCCTCCCTCTCCACCCAGGCGGTGGCCGGCAGCACCACGTCGGCCAACTCGGCGGTCTCGGTCATGAATATGTCCTGGACCACGAGAAACTCCGAACCCTGGAGAGCTTTTTTTACGCCTGTCGAATCCGGGGCGCTCATCATGGGATTTACCCCCACCGCGTAGATCGTCTTGCACGAGTTGATGATATCCATATAGCTCTTTCCGGGCTCGGCAGGCAGGTTCTGCACTCCCCAGAGCTGCTCGAAATGCCTGGCCGTCTCCGGACCGACCCTCTTGAATCCAGGATAAAAAACGTTGACGCAGCCCATGTCCCCGGATCCCTCACCGCTGATCTGTCCGCGCATCGGGTTCACTCCGGTGCCGGGCCTGCCGATGTGACCGGTGAGCAGGGCCAGGTCCGCGAGCAGCTTGATATTGTCCGAGCCTGAAACATGCTGGGTGATCCCTTCATCGTAGAGGATACACCCCGCTTTCGCCCCCGCGTAGATCGCAGCCGCATGTTCGATCTTCGGCAAATCGACACCGCTGATACGCTGCACCTCTGCAAGGTTCAGTTCCAAAACTGAACTTTTCAGCTCATCGAAGCCCGTTGTTCTTTCGGCTATGAACTCGCGGTTGTGCAGATTGCGATCCAGGATGATCCTGATCATCCCGTTCAGGAGCGCCGCATCGGTACCGGGCGCCGGCTGTAGGTGAAGATCTCCCAGGTTCTTGACCGTCAACGTGACTCTTGGGTCCAGAACGACAACCTTGGCGCCCCTCTCTCTGGCTCTCCTGATTCTCCTGGCAATACCGGGGAAATTCTCCGAGACATTGACCCCGGCCAGTATCAGGCAATCCGCCCTGTCCAGATCCAGCTGGGAGGTCTGCATCACTCCGCTGCCGATAGTTGGGCCCAGACCTGCCACGGTTGCGGAATGGCAGAATCTGGCGCAGTACTCCACGTTGTTGCTGAGCATTACGGCTCTGGTGAACTTCTGGAGCAGATAGCTCTCCTCATTGGAGGTCTTTCCCGACCCAAGCACACCGAACTGTCCGGGCTCGATCCCCCGGAACTTCTCCGCGACCAGTGAGAGGGCTTCGTCCCAGGAACATGCCTTTCCCTTAACAAGGGGACGTCTCAACCTGTCAGGGTGATCGAGAAATTTGTACGCGTTGCTCCCCTTGATGCAGGTCTTGCCTTCATTCAACGGATATTCCTTTCTCGGCTCGACACCGAGGACTCGTCCCTCCTCTACCACCAGATACATACCGCAGCCGGAGGTACAGTAGGGACAAATGGCGGGTTCGTATCTCATCGCAAATCTCCCCTGCTTCAAAAAAATATTTGAATTGACGTTCGACTTTGCTAACTTTATACTATCATTAAAACAAAGTTCAAGGATAAATTTCGGGAGTTTGCGATGGACAGTGCAAGGGGTCAAACGGATGAGAAAGCGTCCAGTGAACCGGGTTTGTTCCTAAAACACTGCTCGATCGTAGCCTGCGGAACGCTGAGCTTGGAGCTGAACTATCTGCGGAAAAGCGGATTCCTGGCTGGAAGCAGGATCGAGTACACAAAACCGGGCCGGCACGAGGTCCCCAGAGAGCTGGAGCAACAGCTTGTCGAGCGGATCGGCAAGGCGAAGAGCCGCAGCGAGGCGGTAATCGTAGTATACGGAGGAAAGTTTTGTTTTATCGATCTCAACGACCCAGGTAGAACCATTGACCGGGTAATCGAGGAGCAGGGAAAAAACATAGCCAGAATCAACGCTACTCATTGCGTGGACATGCTTGCCGGTTCCGAGGAGAGAGAGGCGATCCGCGGCGGTGAAAAAGTATTCTGGCTCACCCCGGGATGGATCATCCACAGGGACTACGTTTTCCAGGACTGGGACAAGGGGAAGGCAAATGAAACCTTTCCGCAGCACACCGGAGGAGCCGTGCTACTCGATTCCGTCGGATTCTGGGAGGACTACTCGCTACGCCGTCCGGAAAAGCTGCTCGATTTTTCCGACTGGATGGGTATACCGATTCATCCCCAGAAAATAGACCTCTCCAGGTTCAAACGGCTGTTGATCGAATGCGCGCGCCAGGTATACGAATCCGGAGAATCCGTTGTATCCTAACAAAGCAGAGAAGAACGTGAAGACTCGCGATATGAAGGAAAAGCTCAGTTCAACCCTCGAGGATTATCTGGAAGCAATATTCCGAATCGAGAAGGAAAAAAGGACGGCCCGGGTGCGGGACATTGCCCGACACGTGGGCGTTTCCAAGTCTACGGTAAGCGCCGCCTTGAAAAGCCTGGCCAGCAAGAAATTGATCGAATACGAACCCTATGAGCTGATCACATTGACATCGGAGGGGCGCAGCAGAGCCGCTACGATCGTGATGAACCACTACATCATCAGTCATTTCCTGCAGAGTGTACTCGCCCTCAGCCGGGATGCGGCGGAACGTATAGCCTGTGAGTTCGAGCATGCCGTGGACCAGGAGGCGATAGAGCGCTTCGCCTGTTTCCTGGCATTCGTCAGGAAATCCGCGACGGATGGTCCCAATCTCCTGAATGATTTCCAGCGCTTTCTGAGCGAAGGCTCCGAACACCGTATCTGTCAGGAGCTGATCACCGAGTATCGGGAAAGAATCGAGACGGAGTAGACCGATAGCCTCTGCATCACCCAGGATGATATCAACCAGCTGATCATCCCCAAGGCTGGCCTGCGCACAGATCAGGATCTGTTGATCCGCTACTACGGCCTGAAGCCCCGGAAAATCCAGAGGGTTTATCTGACCGGCGCCTACGGGAATTTCATTCAAAGGGGAGAAATTCCAATATTTGGTAACAGAAAACATCTACTTCGATTGACAAATGGCCAGAACCGAACTTTTGACGTCCACTTCGACGCATACGATGAATGGTTTTCCCGCAATCCCCACGTCTATCGACGGAAGGAGGAGAATCTCTTCTACAGGGAAGGGACATTCTACGGCTGCGAAGAGGTGATTTCCCTTCTGCAGAGCAGCGGCTTTGAACCGCCCCAGGTCATTCAAACCTTCTTCGGCCGACTTGAGGAGATCCATCGCGTCCAGGATTTCCGGGCCGGCCATGGCGAAGGAGGGTTCGTTGTGATACGCGCCGCCGAAGGCTCGTAAATGGGAAGGATTGTCCTGCGGGGCATCCCTGTGCCGAGTTTGCTGATTCTAAGACCTACCGGACCTACCGCCTGTCCTTGACAACTGCAGAAAAAAACACTATATTTATTATGAGCATATGCTTAAAATTATTCATACCGGGAGAAAGTACTGAGTGGCGCGTCCCCTTAAACCCCGCTGGATCGGCTTCGATCCGCCCGGTGTGTGCTTCGTACCGCAAACCGCGGCCGTTCCGGGAGTCGATTTGATGGTATTGACACTCGATGAACTTGAAGCCCTGCGGTTGGCCGATTTGGAAGGTCTTGGCCAGGAGGAGGCGGCCCGGAGGATGAACGTATCACGACCTACCTTCGGCAGAATCGTCGAGCAGGCTCGAAAGAAAGTGGCTGCAGCGCTGGTCCACGAGAGAGGAATCAGCATCCAAGGAGGGGTGATACAATTCCATCCTCCCTACGGTCACGCCTGGGGTAGACGGGGACGCAGAGGCGGCCCGCATGGGCACGGCCACGGCGGCCGTGGGAAAGGACCGTGGTCGTAACTTCGAACGGAGGAGATGAGAAATCATGCCGAGAGGAGACAGAACAGGTCCAGCCGGGATAGGACCCATGACCGGCAGAGCGGCGGGCTATTGCGCCGGCTACAACACTCCGGGATTCATGAATCCCTACGGAGGCCGTTTTGCAGCCGGTATGCCACCGGCGAACGATAGATACCCATACGCTGCTGCGCCTTATAGTAGAGGCGCCTACCCGGCCTATGGACATTTCCGATCCCCGAACCGTCGTTTCGGGTTTGCGGGTGGTCGGTACGGACGAGGTCGTGGCGGCTTTGGAAGGGGCCGTGGCGGATGGTAATACCCTAGACCGTAAAACGGAAAAAAAATCACCAAGGAGGCAACCAATGCCAAGAGGAGACAGGACAGGTCCGGCCGGGATGGGCCCGATGAGCGGCAGGGCGGCGGGCTACTGCGCCGGCTACAACACTCCGGGATTCATGAATCCCTACGGGGGCAGAATGGGTGCAGGCTTCGGCAGGGGCCGAGGACGCTGGTGGGGCGCTGCCTATCCGGAAGCAGGCTGGGGAACCTGGAGCCCGCCCTACGGCGGCTATCCCTATCCACCCGCCTACTCGGCGGAGCAGGAGAAGGAGACGCTTCAAAACCAGGTGAAGTTCTTCGAAGATCAGTTAACATCTTTGCGGGAGCGCATTGAGGAACTGGAAGCGGAAAGCTCTGAGAAGAAGTAAGCAGCAGCCTTGCTCCGGGGGTTCGCCCCCCCGGAGCTGCTCTTACCTGCCGGCCGCTGCTGCCGGCGGCCGAGCAGTTTACCGGTACCAACCCTAAGACAATTGCTTCCCGCCGCCATTCGCGGAAATCAACAGCTCCACCAACAGTCCGTTCAAAATTGAAAACAGGATCATAAGGATCGTGAGGATGACCACCATACTGATCCCGTTGTTCAGCAGCTCGCCTCCGATCACGTAGCTTGTCAGCGGATTACCCGCTACCCGCTGCAACGCTCCCGAAAACCGCACCGATCAGAGGGTCGAGCACCCGGTTGCCGGTGAACACCCGGGAAAAGAACGTCTTCGGCACGAGTGCGTTGATCAGACCGATGAGCAGGAGCACGCCCAGCAAAATGGGGATGCTCATCTTCAGGTTGTTGAGCAGGCTGCGGACTGCTCGTTTCCAAGGAGCTTGCTGCACCATTGCTCGCAGTCTTATGGGAGCGATTCCGCTTACTTCATTGCGGAATGTTGAGGTACTCCCTGATTTTAGCCACCAGGACGTCCGGGGCTACCGGTTTGTCATAGAAATAGTCGACAGGTAGCCATTGCGCATGGGGCGCGAAGCGGTAGGGCACCTTCTTTGTCCCGTGCACCGCCGTCAGGAGGACGATCGGAAGCTCCACCAGCTCGAGCTCCTCCCGGATCTTTCGGGCTACCTCGAAGCCTTCGAAATCGCTGGGCATCATCACATCAAGGATGACCAGGTCCGGTGTCTCCTCCTGCACCTTCTGCAGGCCTTCATCCGGGTTGTATGCGGCAACTACCTGGAAACCGCTCTTCTCCAGAACAATCCGGGTTGTCTCCTGAAAATCCTTGTCGTCATCGATTACCAGTATCTTGGGCATTGCATTCCTCCCCCTATGTCATCGCCAGCAGAGCGGATTCCGCCGCATTGACGAATTGGTAGACCACGGGCGAGGCGGTCAAAGCCGGGTGGGTTCCCATCTGGAAACAGGCGATGTCGTCTATGGTCATCTTGTGCTGGATGCAGGCACAGGCCACGTTGACCAACTCTCCGACGGCGTTGTCCCCCATCATCTGCGTACCGATCAGGACCTTGGTGCGCTTTTCGAAGATCAGCTTGACCTTCTGGTTTGCCATGCCGGGCATACTCCCGGGATGCCGGTTGGGACCTTCCGAGGTTCCCGTGATCACTTCATAGCCCTGCTGTTTGGCGAAGTTCTCCGACAGTCCCGCTACGGCGAAAGCCCGGTCACCGATGGCTGAGGAAAACACCCCGATGGTTCCCACACTCTCCCGCTGGGTCCCGAACAGATTAGCCCCGGCGATACGGGCCTCCGAACAGGCTATTGAGGCCAGCTTGAGCCTGGAGGGTTTGCCCCCGAAGAAGGAGAACTTTTCCGTACAGTCGCCGCAGGAGAAGATGTTTTCGTCGATGGTGCGCATGGTTCTGTCTACCCAAATCGATCCGGTAGGGCCAAGGCGAAGACCCGCTTTCTTGGCCAGCTCCACATTGGCAACGGTCCCGATGCCGACCACCACCATGTCCGCTTCCAGGACCTTGCCGTCGGCCAGCTTCACCCCTGTGACCTTCTTGTTGCCCTCGATCGAGGTGACCTTTTGATCGGCCAGGATCTTCACCCCCCGCTCCTCCAAGAGCTTTTCCGCCTCCGCGCAAAACTCGGGATCAAATGCCAGTTGAAGACAGTGGGGGAGGAGCTCGCAGATCGTGACGTCCAGATTCCCCATTTTATTCATCTCATCGGACATCTCCACACCGATGAATCCACCTCCGATCACCACGACCTTCTTGGAGCTCTGCATTTTGTCCTGCATGGCGTTGAGACGTTCAACGTCCTTGAACACCGGATATACGTTTTCCTTTTCAAAACCGGGGATCGGCGGCATCATCGGCAGCGAACCGGTGGCGATAATGAGCTTGTCATAGCCGATCTCTTCCCCACTTTGGGTCTTCACGCTCCGTTTATCCCGATCGATTTCGACGACTTCGTCGATCAGGAAATCGACGTTGTTCTTCTCCAAAGGCGTATCCGGGATGAGATTTTTCTGGGCGCTTCCTACGGTCCCGAAGATGTAGGGTATACCGCAGGGTATGGGAACCAGCTTCTCTTTGCGGACCAGCATTATCTTCTTGTTCGGGTAATGCCTCCGGGCCGTGATTGCGGCGGTCAGCCCGGCTGCGCTTCCCCCTACAATGGTTACATCTGTCTTTTTCATACGCTAATCCCTCCTGTTGTTTCGGTTTTGACGAGAACGCGTTTTGCATCCATTGTAGTGAACATATTCTCAATTTACAACGGGTCTTTCCGAATTTTTTAGCTACTGGTGAGGGAACTATTCAGGTAGAGGTACCGCCGGCTCAAAAAAAACGAATCGAACCAGTGTACGTTTTCCTCATTCCCTGCATGCTGCACAAATTCTCAGACCCCGCGAACCTTGGTCCGGAGGTGCTGCAAAACGCCCCCAAAACCATAGATCGTGGCGGCAACCGCGGCGATGGTCCCGATCACCGAGAGGAAACGGCCGATCCCCTGAAAGAAATCGGCGGTCAGCAGGGTGAAGAGAATTCCGAGCAGAACCGGTCCTTTGATGACCAGCAGGCCTAGAAGTCCCGTGGAATAGGCCTGAGCCGGTCCAACATCCGGGGAAGATTTACGCAGCCACAACCCGATCCGAAAGGCCATCGCCACATAACCTGCATAGGCCAGGAACATCAGCAGGATCGAAATAAAGGGAATAATGAGGATGCCCGCTACTGACACGATCAACAGCGCCGTCAGCACGGGGACGATCAGCACGGCCAGTACCAGATAGAGGATCGATCCCTTCCACTTTGTTGAGAGCACCGCTGCCAAACCGGATAGCTGGTCGTGTCCGAAGTGAATGAAGAGAAACAGCACGAGCAAAAACAGACAGACCCCCAGTATCTCCATGATGAAGCGAAAAGTCGCCGCCGAGTGCTCTGAGCCCAGCAGGCTGAGAAATGGAATCTTGATGTTCGGCAGGGACTGCTTGTTGCCGCCGATCTTCGAACGACGGTCCGCCTTGACGCTGCCGCCCAAGGCGACGGTATCGCCGGCCACCGTGGCTCCCGGCAGTAGGGTGATGTTCGCTCCAAGGGTCCAGACATCCCCCTCCACGGTACCTTCCACTGTGACATCTCCGCCGATGCTGATCACGTCCCCCCGCCTCACCCCGCGGATCGTCACGGGTCTGCCGACACGCAAGCCCGCGGGGCTCAGGAAAGACAGACCGTTCATGGCAATCAGGAAACTCTGTGTGCCTGCACGCAGAGACAGCCGCACGGGGAAAAGATTCCAGGTACGCCCCGGTCCCTGCCCTTCGGCCCGCTCGAGAAATCCGAAAGCAAGACGAGCTCCGCCTTCGGTCGTCTCGAACTCCAAAATACCAGGCTGAATGACGTACCGGTTTTCAACCTCCTGATCCTGAGCGTAAGCCCTGATTATGGTAAACAGGGCCAGCAGACCGATTACGGCAAATAGAATTCTTTTCACATTCATACCCTCTACTGTCAATATCGGGAGGTCATCAAACCCCAGGCGTTGACGGGCACACCACGGCGCCGAATTTCAAAGTGAAGATGCGGTCCCGTAGACTTGCCCGTGTTGCCTACAGCCCCAATACGTTGCCCCCTGGTCACCGTGTCCCCCCTGGTGATCCAGATCTGGCTGAGGTGACCGTACAGGCTGGAATAGCTGATCTGGTGCCGGATCAGGATGTAGTTTCCCAGAACCGGATCGGATCCTACCACGACCACCCTTCCATCCAGAGCCGCCCGCACCGGCGTGCCCACTGCTGCCGCTAGGTCGACCCCTCTGTGGAAGTGCATCTCATTAGTAAAGGGATCCCGGCGGTACCCAAAACCGGAAGTCAGCCAACCGGCAACGGGTTTCAGAAAGGCACTGCCTGTGATTACGCTACGTTCGATCCCGGTATGCTGTACTCCCGGAAAGAACAGCTCGATCCCGGGGCTGATTTGCGTCTGATCGACGCCATTGACCGCGAATACGACTTCGACCGGAACGCCCTTCTCAGCACAGAGGAGATCCAGATCTTGATCGATCTCGATATAGATCCCGTCCTGGTTGGGGATCTTTATCGCTTCACCTATCTGGATCAGATGCACGCCGCTACCCCATTCTCGATTAAGAGAGGCTATTGTATCCAGATCCATGCCAAACCGTTCTGCAATACCGGACAGAGTATCACCGTCCCTCACCCTGTACAGTTTGATATCGATGGGCAGCACACTCAAAGACCCTCCGCCGACGGATTGTGCTTCCGAACTACCAATATTATTATCGGCGGATTGCCGAACTTCTCGCACGGAGGTGCGAAAAACCCAGGATTCCGGATAGTACAAAAATCTCTGTTTTTCCAGCTGAACCGTTCGGATCTGGTAGGCGGCCAGCACTGCGGAGATCGCGACGAACAGTATGCTTATCAGTACGCGAAGGTGCCGCCTCCAGTACCGCCAGGTGAACACCTGCAGCAGCAGCTCCGCCCGATACAGTACGCGGATGGCCAGGGTTTTCAGAGGGACAAGGAACCGTACCTGCAGGATGTAACCGACACGCCGTTTTGCTTTATTCAGGAGTCGCTGAACAGACAGTCGGGCCGAACAAAACGATCTAGTGCAGATACTGGAAAGGATCAATCGGCTCTCCTCGACGAAAGATCGAAAAATGTAGATGGCTGCCCGTGCTGTAGCCGGTATTGCCCATATCGGCGATGCGCTGTCCCTGTTTCACGCTCTCCCCCTTCTGCACCCGGAATGCATTGAGGTGTCCGTAGAGGGTTTGAAACCCTTCAGGATGAGTCAGGATGAGGTACTTTCCGTAGGTTGGATTGTACCCCAGCATGGCCACCTTCCCGGTCATGGAGGCGAACACCGGAGTGCCGACCGGCCCGGCCAGATCAACTCCGTTATGAAATCTTCGCATACCCGTGAATGGATCGCGGCGCATGCCGAATCTATCCGTAATCCTACCCTTGGTCGGGTAGATGAACAAGCGACCAAAAACCCGGTTACGCTCCATCTCACTGAGCCGCGCACTGGGAATGAACAACTCCTGGCCGGGAACGATCACCGATGTCTCCAGATTATTCCAATCCAGAAGATCGTTCAACGCAACCCCGAACTTCTTGGCTATGCCGCCGAGGTAGTCCCCTCGCCTCACCCTGTATTTCAAACCGCTGGAATTCGGGATCATCAGGACCGCGCCTACCGTCAGGGTTCTGGCATCCTGAATGTTGTTGAAGCTGATCACTGTATCCATGCTGAGGTTGAAACGCTGGGCGATTCCCGAGATGGTATCCCCGCTACGGACTGTATAACTCGTAGTTGATATCGAGTCAAGAATTTTCTGATCTCCGGAAGCGAGATCGCTGTACCTCTGCTCTTCGGGGATGAGATACTGGATCAACACGTTTTCGACATCTTCGCTCGCGGGCAGGTTGATTTCCCCTTGAGGGGGAGTCAAGAAGGATAAACGGAAGCCCAGGGGAATGAGCAGGCTCAGGGCCAGAACCGCTGCCAATATCAAATCCACCCGGGGGATCTTCTTCAGCAATCCCAGAATCTCTACGGAGGATCTTGGAACCCGGGCAAAGGTACGGATATCGGAACTCTTCGCCCGGGGGAGGATATGTATGCCAGGTGCAGTGCCCCGCTTGGGGCGCCGTATGTGCTGGGCTGTTCGCCAGCTGGTTCGTTTTATCGGTCGAGGCCGCCGAACCCCGGGGTACGTGAACTCCAGGATTTTGGCTCCCCCCTTCCGCTCATTGACCGGTCGTCGGCGCTGAACTCTCTGCTGCTCGATTACTGCAATCAAACCGGTGATATCCTCTCGATCGCGTTTTCTTCAATCGATCACAGCCTCCGGCTGTGATGTTCTTCGCAATAATATCGCTCCCTGCGGTCGCGATGTCCTCCATCTCAAAGCTACCCGAGGAGTTCTTAGTGTCTTCAATCGTAATATCGACATTAAACGCGTGCCATATTATGATGAAAGGGCGAAAAAAGGGCGTGAATTCTACACCTCGGGGGATACACCATCCCGGTGACATGAATAACAGCAAAGAACGAAGAAGGTTGTACTTCTTCATTCTCTTTCTATCTGCGTTGGCGCTGCTGATCCTGGGCAGGCTGATGCAGCTGATGATTTTCACACCTCAAAGTGATGCGCCGGATTCGATCACCCTGCCGGTGGTCGAGCGCGGTCCCATTCTGGACAGAAACGGGAAGATCCTGGCCATCTCCACACGGCTGGACTCGGTTGCCGCTTGGATACCCGATGTGGCGGACCCGAACGATTCCGCCAAGCTTCTTGCTCGGATCCTCGAGATCCCCTACGATGATGTCCTCTCCCGCCTGGAAAACAACACCGGTTTTGTGTTCATCAAACGTAAGATCACTCCCACCGAATCGCAGGCCATCCAGGGCTCGAAAGAGGAGGGCAAACTGGCCGGAATCAATCTTGTTTCGGAGTTCGGGCGCAACTACCCGGAACAGACCCTGGCTTCTCACATCATCGGCTACGTAGGGGTCGACAACGTCGGTCTGGATGGAATCGAATATACCTTCAACAACGTCCTATCCCCCCCGGCGGTGAGTACGGTCCAGGAGCAAAGGGAAGTGCTCGGGAATCAGGTGTTTCTTACTTTGGATATCAATATCCAGCAGGTGATCGAAGAGTACGCCCGCAACGCCTACGAAGAGAATGAGGCGGACGCCGTCGACATCCTGGTGATGGAGGCAAACACGGGGGAGATCCTCGGTTACTGCGGGATTCCCAACTTCGACCCGAATGAGTTCAACCGCTACGACAGCAGTGCGCTCAAGAATCTTCCCCTGGTCCGCGCCTTCGAACCAGGCTCGGTGTTCAAGATCTTCTCGATATCCTCGATGCTCCAGCTGGGGGGACTCGATTCCGCCCAGGAGTTCTTTTGCGGGGGCGTCTACCAGATGGATCTTCCGGACGGCCAGACGATCGAGATACGGGATCTGGCCAGTCACGGCTGGGTCAACGCCGAAAAGATCCTAAAGTACTCGTGCAATGTCGGTGCCGCTCTGGCCTCCGAGCAGGTGGGGGAAGAGGAGTTTCACAGGATGCTGGTGCTCTTCGGTTTCGGCAAGCCGACGGACCTTCCGCTTCCCGGTGAGAGTGCGGGCATCCTGGCCGAACCTGCGCGCTGGTCGGCGCGCAGCAAGGCGACGATCGCCTTTGGTCAGGAGGTGTCTGTTTCCTCCCTGCAGATTCTGCAGGCAGCCACGGTGTTCGCCAACAGGGGACTGATCTTGAAACCCCACATCGTTCGAAAGGTCGTCTCCCCCCAGGGCGAAACGATTCGAGATCGGGAGAGAGAGCCGTTGAGGGAAGTTCTGTCACCGGAGATCGCCCAACAGGTTCTCGAAATGATGGAGACCGCCACAGAGGCGGGCGGCACCGCCCGCCGGGGACGGCTGGAAGGGGTCCGGGTTTCGGCGAAGACGGGAACGGCAGAGGTGCTGGACCCTGAAACCGGGGAGTATTCGGAGAAACACTTCGTGGCTTCCTATCTGGGCATCCTGCCTACCGACGACCCTCAAGCTATCATCTATGTAGTCATCGACTACCCCAAGGGACCGGCCTACTACGGCAGTCAGATCGCCGCGCCGGTCTTCAAAAAAACTGCGGAGTGGCTGGTGGATTATCTGCGCATTCCCCGAAGCGGAGCCGCGGTAGTACAGCATTCGGGAAGCGTTCGAATCAGACTGCCGGAGCCTCTGCAGGTGGATTCCGAAATGCCCGAGCTCCTCGGCATGCCCAAGCGACTGCTTCTGCCGCTGTTTCAGCAGGGGAATTTCGACGTGCGTATGAGGGGGGAGGGATATGTGGTGGCTCAGAACCCCGCCCCGGGAACACCCCTGAAGCCGGGGATGATTATCGAGCTGTATCTGGAATGACCGACTACACCGCGATCAACCTCGAGGTTCTCCGTAATCGACAGCCGGCGCTCAAGGCGATAGTTTTGGGAACTCCGGAGGATCCGCCGGCACTTGAAATTGCGGAAACTCCCTCCGGATATCCCACAGCCCGACTCCGAGGCGCGTATCTCCACTCCCGTTACGACCCGATGAAGGAAGCCCGGCGAATCGTCGCCGGTGGCGACATCGCTGCGCCATCGGCTGCCGTCGTGCTTGGTTTCGGCCTGGGCTATTTGGCGGAAGCTTTCACCGACCACCATCCCGACAAACCACTAATCGTTATCGAGGAGAAACCGGCGCGGTTTCTCCAGGCTCTGGCGGCCCGGGACCTGAGGAAACTGCTCGCCTGCCCCGGGATCACCTGGTGTATCGGAGAGGAAGCGGAGGCGATCATGATGCAGGTGGAGCAGCTGCCCCTCCAGAAGCTCTCCGTTCTTCGACTCGCCGGCGCCCGGGGCGCGCGAGAACGCGGCTACTACCGGCGGATCGAAACATTGCTTTCTTCGGTTCTTGATAGGCGGAAGGTCAACATCAATACCCTCAAACGCTTCGGTGAATTGTGGGTCCGCAATCTCCTGAGCAATCTCGGAAGTTTTATCTCGAGTCCCGGAATCTGCGTCGGGGAAAAACGATTCCCCGATATCCCGGCCCTGGTTCTGGCCGCAGGTCCTTCCCTGGATGAGGTGCTTCCCGATCTCAAGGCTCTCCGGCAACGCTGTTTGATCGTGGCGGTGGATACCTCATACCGTTTCTGCAGATACCAAGGGGTTGAACCGGATTTCCTGGTAACCGTGGATCCCCAATACTGGAACAGTCGTCACCTGGACTGGCTTTCCCGAGCCGGATCGATACTCGTCTCCGAGTCCTCGGCCCACCCGAGGGTCTTTCGTCTTAGAGGCGGCCGGGATGAGGACATTTACTTCGTATCCTCTTTCTTTCCCCTGGGCGCCTACATCGAGGAGCTCATCGGGAAGCGCGGGCTTATTGGTGCCGGCGGTTCGGTGGCCACGACGGCCTGGGATCTCTGCCGCTACCTGGGATGTTCGCCGATCTACATGGCCGGCCTGGACCTGGGATTTCCCGGAATGCGAACCCACGCCCGGGGAGCGTTCTTCGAGGAATCCATGCACGGGCGGTCCACCAGATTCTACACGGCCGAACTGATGAACTTCGACTACCTGCACCAGGCCCAGCCTATGGCCCTCAAGAACAATGACGGCGGCCGGACTCTGACCGATCGACGTATGCTGATCTACAAATCCTGGTTCGAAAATCAGATCAAGCAGCAGCAAAACCAGGGCGGTGCCGTAACCCATTCCCTGGCGGGCGCCGGAATCGCCGTGGAGGGGATGGAACATGTAGAGCCGGCGGAGCTTCAGCGGCTTCCGCCAGTGCGAAGACAGATCGACGCTGCGCTGCGAGATCTGCGCAGCAGGGGCAGGCAGATGATCGACGAACAGCGGACCGATCCAGTGGTCCAGAGTCTGAGAGGCCTTGTCGATGAGCTGGAACAGCTTGAGGAAGTGGCCGGTCGAGGCGTGACACTGTCCAGCAGCGATCGGCCGGCCGGCGGTTTGGTACCGGCCCTGGCGGAGGTGGATCGGCAGATCATGGCCCTGGCATCCCGGCAGATCGCCGGCTTTCTATTTCAACCCCTGATTCACGAGATATTAGACAATCCCGAAGGTGGAGGAGATTTCGAGGAGGTTCTGGCTACCTCCCGGAACCTCTACCGGGAATTGGCAGCTTCCGCCTCCTACCACAGGAAGCTCCTCGAAAACTGCCTGGAGCGGCTGGATTAAAGACCGAATCCCAAACACCCCCATAACCAATACCAATCTCTTTACAACCCCGAAGGCGAAGTAAAAGTTGAGCTAAAGTTCCTTTCCAGATCGCCGAATAGAAACAATGAGGGCTCGATACTCGACCCTCACACGGTATGCTTTCTGACGTCCAGGCATACCGTTTTTTTATTCCTTCAGAGCCTTGTTGATCGCCGAGAGCAGCCTTTCAGGTTTGAAGGGTTTGACGATAAAATCCTTGATCCCGGAGTTGATCGCATTGACGATCAAATTCTGCTGCCCGATGGCGGAGCAGATGATGATCCTGGCATCCGGATCAAAGGCGAAGATCCGCTTCATGGCTTCCAGGCCGTTCATCTCCGGCATGGTAATGTCCAGGACCACGATATCCGGGCTCAGCTCCTGATACATATCGACCGCCTCGGTTCCGGTTGAAGCTTCCCCCACGATCTGAAATCCCTTCGCCTCCAAAACCTCTTTCTGCACCATGCGCATGAAATACAGATCATCGGCCAGCAGAACTCTAAAAGCCATCAAAACCACCGGATTCGATAATCTCAATGATTCTCGCCGTATCGAGAACAAAGATGATTCTGCCGTCACCCAGCACCGATACTCCGGAAAACAGACGACGGTGATTGAGCAACTCCGAGATTGGCTTGATAACAAGATCCTCCTCTTCGACTAATTCGTCCACCAGGAGGCACACCCTTCCCCTCCTCTGTTCGACCACAACCCCGTTGTTCTCCTGACCTATCCGGCTGTTCTCATCCGTGGGGCCGAGGAGCACGGAATCCAGCCTGAGCAGAGGCACCTTCTGCCCTTCATAATCGTAAAACTCGTTTTCCCCTTGTATGCTGATGTTCTGCCTGGTAACCTTCACGGTTTCATTGATATCCTGGACCGGAATGGCGTATTGATATCCGGCACATGATATCACCAGGGAATGGAGGATCGTAAGGGTAAGGGGCAGGAGAATGCGGATCAGCGTGCCGCTTCCGGATTCGCTTCGCACCTCTACTTCGCCCTTCAGGTCCTCCCGAATGCGCGTGGCCACGACGTCCATGCCGACGCCGCGGCCGGACAGGTCGGTCACATCCTCCTTGGTACTGAAACCAGGGGAAAAGATGTATTGAACCGCCTCCTCGTCGGTGATCTCGGAGCCAATCCCCGCCTTCTTCCGTATCTTGTCTACATCCAGTCCCCGTCCGTCATCGGCAACCTCTATGACGATCTTTCCGCCCTGCTGCTGAGCGCTGATCGAAATCCGGCCCACCTCCGGTTTGTTCGCCTTTCGCCTCTGCTCCGGTTCCTCCAGCCCGTGGTCGAGGGAATTTCGGATAATGTGGGTCAAGGGATCGGAGAGCACCTCCACAATGGTCCTGTCTATCTCCGTGTCCTTGCCCTGAATCTCCAACTCCACAATTTTGCCGAGTTTACGGGAAAGATCGCGAACCAGACGTGGGAATTTATTGAACAGAACAGCAATCGGCACCATCCTTGTTCCCATGATAGCCTGCTGCATCTCCGCGGTAATCCTCTCCAGGGAATCCGAAGCCCGTTCCACTTCCCCCTTCATCGATTCGTTACCCCCGCGACGGGACAGGCGATCATGCAGCCGGGACAACTGGGCTTTGTAGATGGTGAGCTCTCCAACCAGTTGCCAAATCTCATTCAACTTGTTCGTGTCCACCCGCACGGAGGTACTCTCGATGCGTGCAGAACCGGAAGTGCGGACCACGGTTCGGGCGCCGTCCTCACGCCGGCTCAGCAGTTCATCGATCCGCTTCTGATCCAGCACTTCCAGGTCCGGTTCCTCGATTAGATCCACATCACAGGCGGCGACGATTCTCTCCTCCGGCAAATCCGAGGACAACAGAAGCACGAGTCGTTCATACAGCCGATCATCCTGGGGGACGGTCATATTCGGTGATGTCTGGATGACGTTCGCGATCATTTCCAAATTGTTGAACACCAGGTATGCTCTGGGATACTTGAGCTCCGCCTCCTCGGCGACTCTGACCGTCAGCGTGTAGATCTTCTCTCCCCGCTCCAGGGCTTCGCTAATCAGGGATCGGTGGAAAGCCTTGAGGGGCAGTTCCCCGCTCGCTGAGGCGGCAGCGACTGCCAGGGCTGTTTCGACAGGTTCCTCGGGCTCACTTTCAAGCCCGAGTCCCGCCAACTGCTTCAACTCCCCTATTACCGACCGGGTGTCGATCTGGGTGTCGGTCTGACCGCTGGAGATCCTTGAGATGATCTCGTGGATCAGATCCGAAGCGGAGAAGATGGCATCCATGAGCGGTCTGGAGAGAGTCAGGTTTTCGGCACGGATACTGTCGAACACATCCTCGAGCCTGTGCGCAAGTTCGCTCAGGCGGGTAAAACCGAGCAGCGCCGACTCCGATTTCAAGGAATGGGTTAAACGGAAGACTTCATTGATCGAATCGGGGTTGCCCGCATCTTTTTCCAACTGCAGCAGATTGTCGTTGAGCTTTTCCAACAGCTCTTCGGCTTCTTCGAGAAACGCCCGCAAAAGTTTTTTGTCATCAAGACCGGCAAATGACACCTGTTGCCCTACTCCTTGATCGGAATTTCCGGTGAGGTCGAGAGAACCTTGAAGATGTCCAGCAACACGAGCAGATAATCCCGGATTTTCGCTATCCCCCGGACGAACTCGGATTTCATTCCGAATACGGAGGCTGCCTCCGGAGCAACACTGTCCTTGTCCAGATCGAGTATCTCCCGCACACTGTCTACCAGCAGCCCGTAGCGGCTGTCCTGTTTTTGAACGATGATAACCCTGTTCTTCCTGGTAAGCTCCACGCGTTCCAGAGCGAAACGTGTTCGCAGGTTGACCACCGGGATTACATCTCCACCGACGTTGATCACTCCGTCGACAAAGGCGGGCGCGGTGGGAACACCGGTCACATTCTCATAGCGGGTGATCTGAGAGACTTCTTCGAGCGGAATCGAGTAATAGCCTTCCCCAATTTGAAAGACGACGTACTTCTCACCCATCAGCTGCACTGTTCCGATCTTTTACTCTGGCTCACCGGTGCTCGCCTGCGATGCAAGGGTTACAATAAGGTCGATCTCGGCAAGGGTGATGCCCAGACGCTTGGCGATCGCCGAAGGGGAGATCCCCTGCCTGTGCAGGTTCAGGACCTGGGTACGGCTATCCTGCTCCTCCGGTTCCTGAACCCGGTTCCCGCTTCGGGCCAGCTCTGAATACACCTTGCCGCTTAGTTCGTGCTTCTCTATTTCCCGTCTTAAGATCCCTATCTTCTTGTCCGCCTGCTCCAGGAGAGTGCTCAAACTCTGGACCTTATCTTCCAATAAGGTGATGTTTCTGTTCGTCGTAGAGTTGAGCTCCACGATTATCCTGTCTACCTCCTCGCGAATCGATTCCAATATCGCCTTGGGATCGACAGATTTATTCAGTTTCGCCTTGAGAATCAGATAAACGATGAAATACCCGGCGATGGCCAGAGCGCCGTACAGAATAAAGCGATCCATCCCATCCTAACCAATGAGATCCACATGGTGGCCCAGGTCGGGGTCTTCGAAAATTTGCTTTTCCTCGTCCCCGGCGGACTCACCACTCTCTGCCTTTCGCTGTCCTCGAGAGTGCTGCCGTTTCTTCTTCTCTTCCTGCTCTTTTATCTGTTCCGGACCTTCTCCCAACTGCTGCGATTGGTTTACTGCACTGTCGTCATGCTCCGCCTTCTGCACCATTTCCGATCCCTGAACAAACTGGTACTGAGGCATCACGTCCCGCTGCACCGCCTGCTCCTTACCGACGTGACTCATCTGGCTGAACATGATCTGCAGATCAATAGGCAGAAGGGGCATGCGCGAGTCTCCGCGAAAATACTTGATCTATCGGCTCGTATTTGACCATCCGGATCTCTTTGTCCTCGAGACTGAAGGTCACGTTCTTGAACTCGTTGCGGACAACCAGGGTTTCATTCTTGATAAAGATCTTCACCCCCGGAAAGACCCTGTCGGAGGCGGACACCTTTCCGTTCACCTTTATGGACTGCAGATAGGTGTTTATCTCATTAATCACCCCGCCGATTTCTTCCAGCTCCCCGAGAATTTCAGATCGTTTATCATGGAGCTCGGAGAGGTTCTTCTGCTTTTCTTCAGGGAACTCCCGTTGCACCTTTTTGAGATTTTCCAGAGTACTGATATTCCTGACCAGTTCCTCGAGACTTTTTTCGAGTTCCTCTTTGCGTCTCAAGGCCTGGGTCAGTTTCTCCTTGCGCTTGGGATCGATCCCGACTTCGAGGATCGTCTCCGTGCCCGCCACCGAACCGAGGGTCTTGGCGTGGATCTCATTGGCGGCCCGCAGCCTGCCGCCCACTATCGAAGCCCGCTTACCCTGACAGAGGATCCGCTTGTTCGCATCCACGAAGGAGTGAATGATTCCATCGCTGACCAGGACGTTCTCCTCTACTTCGATCCGGGCGTTTTCTATGAACTTGGCCACCAGATTGCTCCCCGCCCGGACATTGCCCTCGTTCTTGCCCAGGATCCCCTGATGCACGATGATTTCCCCCTCTGCGTCCAGCACACACTTGCCGACGCTTCCCATCACTTCAATGTTGCCGGCCGCTTTGACCGTGAATCCGTCTTCGACGTTTCCCTTGACGATTACGGTACCGAGAAACAGAATATTGCCGGTTTTGAAGTTTACGTCCCCCTCCACCGTATAGACAGGCTCTACGTTGATCTTGCCGACGACCAACAACACCTGTCCGTTGATCGTGGAAATCGCGCTCATTCCGTCGTCGGAAAGCTTGACATTCTTGCCGATCTCGATCTGGATGTTCTTCCCCGGTTTCGCCGGCAGGCTTTTTCCTGTCACGGTGCGGCCCGCAACCCCCTCTTCTGGGGGCTTCTTCGTTGCCAGGATCTGTCCCGCCTCGACATTTTCCACCAGGTTCAACTCCCGGAAATCGACGCGGCCGTCTTTCTCTTTCAGCTGCACCTCATCATGACGTATGTTGAAATTGTAGATGATCTCGGCATCGGTTCCGTTTTGGGGCTTGGTACCCTCCGCCACAAGAACCTTCTCATTGTAGGCCGGATAATCGATAAAAGCGTGGATGGCTTCATCTTTGAGTCCGTGGATGACACCTGAGGATTGAAGCAATCCCCTGATCTCCTCGAAGGACAGATCGGCTCCTCCGGGTCCCGGCGGGGTTACCGTCATATAGGCCCTCATGTCCATTTCGGTAACGTCCACCGACAGGGTGGATTGGCTCACCGGATTGAACTGGTAGTCCCCGACCTTGATATACTCGCCGTCGGCGTGGCGCACGACCTTGGAAACCAGGCTGCCCTCATAGTTGGTTACCCCGCGTAAGCTGAGCTTCTCCAAAGCCCGCCGCTCGGCGACTTTGGCGCCCCGCCCGGTTGGTTTTGTCACTTTCAGGAAAACCCCCTGGGAGGTCAAACGGACGAAGACCTCCCCGTCCTTATCGGGAACAGCTTTTTCCTCTTTGCCTTCTGCGGCTTCCCTCTGCTCCGCTGCCGCCGGCCCGGCTTCGTCTCTCAAAGCGGCCGGATAGGCGAGGATGGTCCAATCCTTCCTGCCCACACCGAGCACGCCCTTCGAGCCGGGCTCGACGATCTCGTACTCCAGATGTTTCACCGGGATACCCAGCTCAATTGCGGCATTCTCGAGGGCCTCCTCCACGCTGGCACCGCTGACCTTCACCGCCTGCTTCCTGCGTTCCGCCTCCAGCTGATCCCGCATGTACTCTCGGATCGATTCCAGGGTGATCATAGGATTCCCTTCTTGATATGGGAGAGTTTCGCCCGCAGCCGCAGAATAGCCTTGGTGTGAAGCTGGGAGATGCGGGATTCGGTAACCTCCAGCACTTCCCCGATCTCCTTTAAGGTAAGATCTTCGTAGTAGTACAGAACCAGGACTTTTTTCTCCTTTTCCGGCAGCTCGTTGATCGCCTCCACGATGATCCTCTTGATCTCCTCTTTTTCCACGATGCTGTCCGGATTCAAGGAGGAAGGACTCTCGATACTCTCCACAATAGACATCTTGTCGTTGTCTTCGCCGCTGTACCACACCTCGTTGAGTGACAATACCGAAGTCCCGGAGATCTTCAGCATCAGGTTGTGGAAATCTTTTATGTTCATCCGCATGGCTTTGGCGATCTCTTCATCCGTAGCTGCCCTGCCCAGGGAAGCCTCCAATTTGCGAATGGACTCCTCCACCTCCCGGGTCTTTTGGCGAACCGACCGGGGCACCCAGTCGATGGTACGAAGCTCGTCGAATATGGCCCCGCGAATGCGGGTGACCGCATAGGTCTTGAACTTCACGTGTTTATCAGGATCGAACTTTTCTATGGCATCGAACAGGCCGAACACACCGAAACCGACCAGGTCATCGAATTCGACATTATTCGGCATGCCTATTGCAACTTTTCCGGCAACGTACTTCACCAAGGGGGCGTACTGCTTCACGAAGAAATCCCGGATCTTGGTGTCTCTTCCCTTCTTATAGATCCGCCAAAGATCCTCTTCGGTCTTGCCGTCTAACATGATTTCTGCCATGGCATTCTCTCTACTGGTCCTTTTTCATAAATGTCCGCACCGCTCGGGCAAGGTTCTCCGGATCCTGATTTCGGACCACCTCCTCCACCTTAGAGTTCGTTCGGGACGGTTTGGACGGGGGTTCACTCTGCTCCGCATTAGGGTTGAACTGGTCGATATCCGGCAGGGTATCCAGGTCCTCGAAGTCTGCCACCTGTGCAGCCGCGCTCCCGGGCATAAACTCCTCAGGTATCGGCTGCTCCTCCGAATCGGCGTCCTCCAAGGTCAAGACATCCTCTTCGGACTCCTCAACCTCTTCGGCAACATCGATCTGCGCTTCTTCTTCACTCGTCAGGCTCCCCAGCTCCGCGAGTTCCGTCGCCTCTACAGGCTCCGTCCACTCCGCCGACTCCGCAGGCTCAGCAGGCTCGGAAACCTGCTCTCCCTCCGCTTCTTCAGCCAGAGGTATGTGTTCGTCAATAACGATATCAACCTCCTCTCCTGATTTCGTCTGCTGAATCGGCGGGTTTGCCGAAAGTTCGGGAAGGAATTTCTTCACGATGAGGTTGACGCCCAGGCCCAAACCGCCGCAGACCCCGGCCGACAGGATCAACCTTAGGAGGATCACGCCAAAAGGATTCCCACCGATGATCCCGGCCAAAAGCGACACTAAAGCGCCAAAACCGGCAAATCCCACCGGTATTTTCCAATTAATCATTCCTTCACTCCGCCTCTACCCCCGTGAAAAAGCTTAGGGTAAATGAAATCGGTCGTCAAGGCGCACCTATTTAGGACCGCCTTGAGCTATGGACCAAACAGCTTTTTCAGAAACTTCGAGATGCCGCTTCCCTCCTTGAAATCGATGTTTTCCAAGCGTCGGACGATGTGGTCGATACATATCGAAGCCTTGCCCTTCGGGTCCAGGGTCAGGAAGGGCTTCTGCCGGATCACGGCGTTCTGCACCATAGCGTCCTCATATACGAATCCGAGATAATCGAGCTTGATATTCAAGAATTGCCCGGCGATGTTGATGACCCGCTCCGCCACCTTTCTGCCTTCGGTAACCGATTTGACCCGGTTGACCACCAGCTTCAATCCCAATTCGAGGTTGTCGATCTCCGTTGCAATGATCTTCACGAT
>Ga0307426_1000119_pt1 | contig 48252 bp, 48 predicted proteins | sample SalMarWE160340MG_FD_202165 | JGI IMG/M metagenome (GOLD analysis project Ga0307426, IMG submission 202165) | Salt marsh sediment microbial communities from the Plum Island Ecosystem LTER, Massachusetts, United States - WE1603-40 | ecosystem: Environmental > Aquatic > Marine > Intertidal zone >... | reverse complement strand
GGGAAATGCTTCCTTGAAAGCTCGAACTGCCCCTAAAGAAAGGGAGTGTTCTCCACCAAGCAACACTACAAATTTCTCGTTTTGTATTAAGCCTTTAATCACCTGATAAACTCTGTCAATCATGTCCTGGGGGCTGCTCAGTACGGGTTCTATCTCGGGCAGGGTGCAAATACCAACTTTATATATCTCGCAGTCCAGCTCTAGATCATAAAGCTCTAAATACCGGGAGGCGTCGATGATAGCCTGTGGGCCATGGCGAGATCCGCTTCGCCATTCACTGGTGCTGTCGTAGGGGACAGGCAGAATTACAGTCCTGGCTTGCTGTAAATTTGAATATGGTGGTTCTAATCCGGCAAAGACCCTCTGTGGCAGGAATGTCCCCTCATGCCCAGAAGCGAAGGGTTCAGGGTTACAGTCGCGGTCATTCATGGTAAATAAAACCTTTGGGGTTGGCCATCGCAGGTTCTGTTGTTGGCCATTCTCTATCAATCAGGCAGGTGCGCAATTTAACCAGCTGGAATCCCTCTCGGAAATCTTTTATTGCTTTCTCAGTATCAAAATCCTTGCAAGAGAAAATGTCTATGTTAATGTAATTCTGCTCAACAAAGGTATGGATGCCAATATGACTTTCCGCTATAAAAACAAATCCTGATATTCCCCAATCCTCTAATACCGGTCCTACGTATTTGAGCACGTGTGGCGGTGAAATCCTGGTCATTCCCATCTTGGCGGGATAACTTTCCAACCACTTCCGAAGGAAGTCTTCGTCCCGGAGAATTTTTTGGTTGCTGGAATAACCATCTATAATTAAGTGCATTAGACCTCCTCGAGCAATATTCCTCTTAAATCAAAAAGAGCGGCATAAACTGTCCGTTGCTTCATTCTTGAGCGATTTCCGCGGAGCCTATGGGTGAAGGTTTGTTCAAATTTATCACTGCTCAGGCATATGAATGCATCGCCGGAATTTTTATCGAGGTTCATGTTCCCCCCAACACCCATGCCGATATCGGTTTTCAAATTCCTGCGCGCGGTCTCAGCCATTGCCTTAGCTAGCTGAGTGCTTTCCTTGCCGGAGCGCTCAATAATGGAGGTATCCACACCGCAAGCCATCTTGGCCTCATCACAGCAAGCTAACAACCCCCCTTTGAAATAAGTATAGCTTTCCCGGCCACTGGCGATGGTGCTGCATAGAAGCCCTTCGGTGCAAGATTCCATAGTTGCTAAACTCAAGTTTTTGGCTCTGAGCAACTCCCCAATAACAGAGTCCAGGGTATCATCGTCCACTCCCCAAATATAAGAAGAAAGAACGCTTCGAATTTGTTCTTCGCTTTGGGAAATAAGGCGTTGAGCTTCTGTTTTTTCCTTTGCTTTGGCTGTGATACGCAGATAAACACCATCTGGTTTGATATAAGTAGCCAAAGTAGGGTTGGGTAGTTTGGAAACATGGGCTACCAATTCATCTACCTTAGCTTCGGCTAGCCGAAAAGTCTTAATTATCCTGGATAGGATGACCTCTCCAGTTACTCTTTGTTTCAATTTGGGCAAAATGCCTTCCCGCCACATCAATTGCATCTCATCGGGCGGTCCGGGTAGGGCTATAATTATGTGGTCGTCTTTCTCAACCCACCAACCAGGCGCTGTGCCCATACTATTGGTAATTATTTGAGCCGAAGGGATGATAGTTGCCTGTTTGATATTGCTTTGTGGTATTTCCCTCAGATAGCGGCTGAACAAATCTTGCAATTCTTGCCATAACTTCTCATCGACTGTCAGTTCCTCACTCACTAGCTCGCTAATGGCCTCTCGGGTTATATCATCTTGGGTAGGTCCCAATCCACCTGTGGTGATAATAAGGTCTGCCCTCTTCCAAGCTTGTTTTAGGGTATCAACCAACCTTTCCTGATTGTCTCCTACCGTAGAGATAAAGTATAAGTCGATTCCCAGCAAAGGTAGTTGATTGGCTAAAAAGGAAGAATCAATATCAATTATATTGCCCAGTAAAATTTCTGTGCCAACGGGTATTATCTCTGCCTTCATTTTAAAATATTAGCTGCGAGCCCTTCGCTTCCCGTCATTCTGACCCTGAGCGCAGTGAAGGGGAAGAATCTCGCGTCGCTCAGAACGGGCTCAGCGAAGCAATCGCAGTTAGCATTTACTTACTGAGATGTCTAGATACCTTTCTACTATTGCCATAGCGCAATATTTGCCACACATGCTGCAAGTCGCTCCGCTAGCAGGTATCTTACTATGGACCTGCTGCGAAAGTTCTGGGTCTAGAGATAGTTTAGCTTGGGTTTTCCAGTCAAGAGCCTTGCGAGCCCTGGACATTTGTTCATCCCACTCTTTGGCACCTTTTACGCCTTTAACAACATCGGCAGCATGAGCAGCTATACGAGAGGCGATTACCCCTTCTTTAACATCCTCTATACTGGGGAGGGAAAGGTGCTCGGTGGGAGTAACATAGCACAAAAAGTCTGCGCCAGCAGCAGCGGCAATTGCTCCCCCAATAGCAGCAGTTATATGGTCATAGCCAGCACCTATATCAGTCACTAAAGGCCCAAGGACGTAGAAAGGTGCCCCACGGCAGAGGCTCTTTTCCAATTGAACATTAGTGGCGATTTGATTCAATGGCAAATGCCCGGGACCTTCTACCATAGTTTGAATGCCAGCTTTCCGGGAGCACTCTACTAATTCACCAAGGATAATTAACTCTTCGATTTGAGCCCTATCGGTGGCATCAGCTAAACATCCGGGACGCAAGCCATCGCCCAAACTTAAAGTGAAATCGTATTCAAGAGCCAAGTCCAGTAGGCGGTCATAATATTGATATAGGGGATTTTCCTTATCATTGTGGAGCATCCAGCCGATAAGAAAAGCTCCTCCTCGAGACACTATATCAGCCATCCTGCCCTGCTTCTTAAGTCTGGCCAGAGATGCCTGGGTCACTCCGCAATGGACGGTCATAAAATCAACACCGTCTTTGGCATGTTCTTCGATTACAGCGAAAATATCGTCCACACTCATGTTTACAATGGCTCCACGGTTCTCAATAGCTTCAATACCCGCCTGATAAATGGGCACCGTCCCCACCGGCACGGTGTTAGCACTCAGAATAGCCCTCCTGATGGCCGAAATATTGCCTCCAGTGCTCAGATCCATCACAGTGTCAGCACCAAAGTTGATGGCGGTCTGTAATTTCTTTAATTCCGTGTTCAAATCACAAAAATCTGAGGATGTGCCTATGTTGGCATTGACCTTGGTCCTCAGCCCTTTGCCTATGCCGCAGGGGGTTAGGTTTGTGTGATTAATGTTGGCCGGAATCGTGATTTCACCCTCAGCCAAGCCCTGGATGATAAAATCCGTCCCTACACCTTCCTTTTCGGCTACGTGCTTTATCTGAGGTGAGACAGTGCCCTTTCGCGCTAACTCCAGTTGGGTCATCTTCCTAAAAACCTCGCATAAGTTGCAGTAAAACTAAAGTATAAAATAGAGCGATTATCAATGCAAACGCAACCCCGGCCATAAAAAGGCAAACAAAAGCGAAGAACCTGGATACAAATTCAAGACAAAGCCCTTAAGGTTTCCTTCTGGATTTTGAACAATTTATCTATCCCTTGCTGGGCTAAAGAAAGTAAGGCATCGGCGGTTTCTTTGGAGAAAGGTTTGCCCTCGGCAGTTCCCTGAATTTCCACAAAGTCATTTTTGTCGGTCATGACCACATTGAAATCAACTTCAGCTTGGTAATCTTCTTCATAGCAAAGGTCAAGTAGCATATTGCCATTCACAATGCCCACACTGGTGGCCGCTATCATTTTATTTAATGGCATAAATGGCAAAACGCCTTGTTTTCTTAAGTTATGGAAAGCGTGATAAAGAGCGACATATCCACCTGTGATAGCTGCTGTTCTGGTGCCGCCATCTGCTTGCAATACATCACAATCTACTACAAATGTCCGTTCTTCCAGAATGGTTAAGTTAGCCGCTGCTCTTAAGCTGCGGCCGATAAGGCGTTGGATTTCTTGGCTTCTTCCCTCCGCCCTGTTGCGCGGTGTACGAGTAACTGTGGAGCGGGGCAACATAGCATACTCCGCAGTAACCCAGCCTTGGCCACTGCCTTTAAGAAAAATGGGTACTCTTTCTTCCAGGCTTACGGAGCACAGCACTCTTGTTTGCCCCAATTCAATTAAAGCTGAACCCTCGGCAAAACTCTGGTACCCCAAAATTATGCGCACGGGGCGAAGCTCATTGTCGGTTCGGTTATCTATTCTTGGCATAGTAGAAAAAGTATAGCAAACTATTTAGCAATCTGCTTGTCTATTTTGAACTGTTATTTACCACTGTCCTCTTTTTTGATAGGTCTCGATAAATTTTTCGATAGAGCGGTCATAAGTCTTCTCCACATCGTCGGGGAAAAAGCAGGCTGGCAGCTCGCCTGACTTCCAATGGTATCTTATACATTCGCAGCAAATGCCCTTCCTGCTGCATGGCTCATAGGTGCAGTTACATTTTTTCTTGTTTTGCTCCACGGTGCACTCTCTCATATTCGCTCTCCTTTGATCACCATTTAGCCGAATGTTTCGCTGCTCACAAACTGGAATGATATTATGTAATAGCATAAAAACATAAAGCTGTGCCACTTTTCAAAATATATGCTATTATATGCTAAAATAGGTGTATCGGAAAGGAAAGCAACAAGTTGCAATTATTATTCGATGCGTATCTTGATATTGAGACCACAGGCTTATGCTCGTTTTATGATGAAATAACCGTTATTGGTGTTTGTTTAGCCAATGACAGTGGGAATAGATTGATTCAACTTGTTGGGGGTGATGTAACTAGGGCTAACTTGCTCAGGACCTTGCGTTGTGTGGATACAATCTATACATACAACGGTAGCCGCTTTGACCTTCCTTTTATCAATTCCCGTCTAAGGGTAAACCTGAGAGAGCATTTTCGTCACCATGACCTGATGCATGACTGCTGGAGGAACAATTTATATGGTGGCTTCAAGGCGGTAGAGCGGCAATTAGGTATTCCTCGACGGCTACGAGGTGTTGGTGGAGCAGAGGCGGTGATACTTTGGTGGAGATATCAGATTCACCGTGACAGAAAGGCGTTGGATTTGTTGCTGGAATACAACAGGGAAGACGTGGTTAATCTGATAGCATTGAGGGGAAAACTAGGAAGGTTTTCAAAATCAAGGTACTGTTATTAGTCTGGGATATCTCCTGTTGGTCTCAGCTGAACAGGAGTCCAAGCAAATACTCTGCGAGTCGTGACAATCGCTGCACAATATCGCCCACAATGGTTGTCATCTTAGTTGGTGTCCAAACGTTCGCTTGATCTTCGCTCCATGAAAAAGATGCATCATCATCATAGTAATAGAGGTCATTAAAGGCCGCCGTAATTTCATATTCGTCTAGTTCAGAATCAGGGTGTGGATTGGGAGGCCCGAACCAGAGATGCTGGGAAGAGAGGTGGGCAGTCGCTTGGGACTCTATCCTCCGCCACTCCCCGTCGTGATACCAATCCTCTATCAGGAAGGCATGTCCAGGTTCCTCACTACCATCATCAACACCAAGGGCGACATATACCCGCTCCGCATCAATGCCATAGGCTCTAAGTAGGGAGCACAATAAAACAGAAAAGTCCTCGCAATCCCCGGTGCGGTAGGACAGGGTTTCCTCGGGTGTTTGCCAGTAGTCCTCACCCCAGCGCTCTTCATCAGATTCATAATCTATATTACTAGCGACCCAGTCTCGGATATCATCAAAGCCAACTTGAGAAGGTTCGTATGGGGGGTCACCGAGGATACCTTGCAAAGTTTCCACAACCCATGGACATTCGGGCGTGACGTAAGACTGAAATTCAGACCCTGCAGTCGGAAGCTCATGACCAGTAGTCGGGTTCTCGCGGTAAAATATGCAGCTGACGCAACTCAACCCAGACACGATGAGCAAGCCAAGCGCAGCTCCACAGGCGAGAAGGATTAGGAAGCGCTTTTTCATACACAAGCCCCGGTCATTTTAAGTAATAATTTAGTTTTTCCAAAACCCGAATACACTTTACCACTCAAATAGACATAAGTCCTACTGCCGGGCTTGGAAATATTACTTTCTCTTGACTACTGACTTTACCGACTCTTCAATGTCTTTGGCGGTCAATCCGTATCTTTGAAGCAACTCCTCAGCTTTGCCTGACACAGCATACCTATCACCAAGGTTGACGAATTCCATAGGCACTGGCTTCTCTTTAGCTACTGTCTGAGCAACTCGGCTGCCTAGACCACCTTGTGCTAAATGCTCTTCAGCGACGACAATTGCGCCCGTCTCCGAGGCTGCTTTGACTATTGCTGCTTCATCCAAAGGTTTGAGGGTATGCATGTTGATTACCCGACAATCTATATCTTGTCTCGCCAAGATATCTGCCGCCTCCAGAGCCTTAGCGACCATGATGCCCATGGCTATAATAGTTGTATCCTTGCCTTGTCTCATGGTTACTGCCTTGCCTAAGGTGAAGTGATAGCCTTCGGGGTAAACAATCGGTGTCTTAGGACGACTTAGTCTGATGTAGAAAGGTCCATAGTCACTTGCCGCTATTCTTATTGCCCCAGCAGTCTCTATGGCGTCTGCGGGGACGACCACGGTGAAGCCGGGAAGAGCGCAACACAAGGCTAAGTCCTCAATGGCGTGGTGGGAGGCGCCGTCTTCACCAACGGTGATGCCTCCGTGAGTGGCGACAATTTTGACATTTAGTTCTGGCTGGGAAAGGCAGAGCCTTAGCTGGTCGAAACAGCGGCAGACGACAAAAACAACGAAAGTCGTGGCAAAGACAGTTTTGCCCGAAGCAGCTAATCCAGCAGCTATACTGACCATGTTTTGTTCTTCTAAGCCGCAGTTAAAAAAGCGGTCAGGAAACTCCCGTGCAAAAAAACTGGTCATCGTTGAGGGCGACACATCGGCGTCCAGAACAACGATGTCTTTGTTTTGTCTACCTAGCTCTACCAGGGTTTTGCCGTATGTTTCCCGAGTAGATGCTTCAGCCATACTTACTCTAACTCCTTTAGCGCCCTTTCGGCTTCTTCCCGGGTTGGTGCCTTGCCGTGAAACGCCACATTGTTTTCCATGAAGCTAACTCCCTTGCCTTTGATGGTGCGGGCAACGATGACAGTTGGTTTGCCTTTTATCTTTTCAGCCCTTTGGCAAGCGGATAGGATTTGGTCAAGGTCATGTCCATCTATATCAATGATATGCCAGCCAAAGGCTTGCCATTTTCGGGTAAAAGGCTCAAGGTTCATGATGTCGCGAGTCCATCCGCTGAGCTGTATACCATTGCAGTCAACTATGGCCGTTAGGTTATCTACTTTGAAATGGGCTGCTGAAAGAGCCGCCTCCCAGGTTTGCCCTTCTTCACACTCCCCATCGCTAAGAAGAACATAGGTCCGGTAAGTTTTGGAATCCAGCCTGGAGGCCAGGGCGACTCCGATGGCAAAGGACAAGCCCATACCTAAAGAACCAGCCGACATTTCTACTCCCGGGGTGAAGTTCCTATCAGCGTGTCCCTGGAGGCGGCTGTCCAACTTTCTCAATGTTGCCAGCTCTGCCACGGGAAAGTAGCCGGCTTCAGCCAGGGCAGCGTATAAGATTGGGGCAGCATGTCCCTTGCTCAATATAAATCGGTCACGGTCTGACCACTGGGGGTTTTTGGGGTTATAGCACAAGACTTTAAAATAAAGGACAGTGATAATATCAGCTGCTGATAGAGAGCCGCCAGGATGCCCACTGCCTGCTGTAGCTGTCATGGTGATTACGTGGCGGCGCAGTTTCTTAGCCATTTCCTTGAGCTCTGCCGAGGACAAGTTGAATTTGTTACTGAGAGAGGTGCTTTCGGGGGATACTTCGCTATGATTTGGCATTGGTCGAGGATTATATTGTAACTCAGAATGGCTTACAATGTCTATGGTGGGCGGTCTATCCTCAGACCAAAAGGGAGCATATTTTATATTGGGGGTATGAGGAGGCGCTTTAATTGAGTCAAATCGCTAAGAGATTCCTGATGGTTTCTCCCTGATCTGTCAACATAGAAAGCATTTATGCCAGCCTGTTGGGCATTGAGGAAATCAAATTGCCAGTTATCACCCACATGGATGACCTGGTTCGGTTTGACGCCCATCTCTTCACATAGCTTGAGGTAAAAATCAGGGCTTTTTAATTGCCTATAGTGTGAAACGGAAGAAAAAATTCGAACAAAATAAGGTTTGATATCTCGCAATAGGAAATGCAGTAGCTCCAACGGTGTGCCTGAGGCAACAATTAACTTATATTCACTGGCTAAGGAAGAAAGGACCTCAGTTACCTCAGGATAATGGCCTATCTTATCCAGGCAGCTCTGTATCACTGGCTCAGAAGAACCCAGGCCTAGATAGCTAAACCAGTATTCGATATCATACCACTCAAGCCTCTGGTCGCCGATCCTGCCATACTCCTCAGCGATATGCCTCCTGGCTTGAGCAAGGTCAAGTCCCTTTTTCTGAGCATAAAGCGCAGGGATAGCCTCATGCCATATAGCCTCGCTGAAATCAGGTGTTACCACCGTTCCCTCAGCATCAAAAGAGATTAATTCAATTTGCTTCATTTGAAATACTGATATTATCATGGTAAGGAAGCTAAAGTCCATTTGCCTATTCCCCTTCAGCACGCTAAAATACGCGGAATGCTAAGTTACTCAGTCACAGAGAAGCTGAGCCATACATTTGAGCTAGGTCCTATAAGACCTCCTAGTGAAGCTTATTCCCTGCTGATAAGGGCGACCATGAATTGCCCCTGGAATAGGTGTCTGTTCTGCCCTGTATACAAAGGCAGTAAGTTCGGACTGAGGCCAGTAAACGAGATTATAAAAGATATTGAGGCAGTTCAGGCTATCAGCGAGGGTGTAAAAGAAATAGCCTGGAAGATGGGCTATGGCGATAGATTGAGGGAAGTAGCGGCAATGCTCTCTAATCAACTTCAATATGGGCAATGTGTGCGTAATGTTGCCCTCTGGCTTGGGACAAGAGGCAAGACAGCCTTCCTCCAGGATTCTAACACCCTAATCATGCGCACCCCTGAGCTAACTCAGGTGATTACCTTCCTGAGAGAAACCTTCCCCAGCTTAAATAGAGTAACTACATATGGTCGGTCTCATACGGCAGCCAGAAAGTCGTTAGCGGAGTTAAAGGAACTCAAGGATGCAGGACTGGATAGGATTCACATTGGACTGGAGACTGGCTATGACCCTTTGCTAGCTTATATGGAAAAAGGATGCACCGCTAAGAATCACATTGAGGGTGGCAAGAAAGTAAAGGAAGCAGGCATTTCTCTGTGTGAATATGTTATGCCTGGTCTTGGGGGCAAGAAAATGTCTCAGGAGCATGCCCGGGAAACAGCCAGGGTGTTAAACGAAATTGACCCTGATTATATCAGGCTGCGCAGCCTTCACGTCTCTCCAACTATGCTGTTGTGGACCAAGTTGCAAGACGGAGATTTTGAGCTGCAAACGGATGACGAAGTAGTAAGGGAAATAGCTATTTTCATCGAAAACTTGCAAGTTACCAGCTGTCTTAAGAGTGACCATATACTTAACTTGTTGATGGAAGTCGAGGGCAAAATGCCCGAGGATAAGGGAAAATGCCTCAATATCTTAAATAAGTATTTATCTTTGCCAGATGAGGAAAGGCTCAATTTCAAGGTTGGCAGGCGGGCTGGTTTGTACAATAGGCTAGCTGACCTCAGTGATAGCTACAAGCATGATAAAATAGAACAAGCTATAAAACACCTCAGAGCACAGGGTAGCAATATTGAGGAGGAGATATTAATGCTGAAGAATAGCTTTATTTAAGGGTAAAATCGTGGCAAAGGGATTTGTAAATCTAAATCGTTTCAAGCATGGCCGGGCAATAAAGCGGAACAGTAAACAAAAAGCCGATTTACAAAGTAAGAAAAAATCAGAGGGAAGGAAAGTTAAATTTCGTGGCTAAAATAGATGAGCTTACCTTTGGCTCTATGGTAGTTGAAGGCAAGAGATACCGCCGGGATGTCCTGATTTTTACCGATGGCACGGTAAAGAAGCGGAAAGGTGGCTTTCTGATGTTCGGCAGTCATAAAATCAAGAAACGGGAACTGGAGGAATTGAGCCAAGGTCAGCCTGAAATAATAATTATCGGTACCGGAACCAACGGTGCTGCCTGTGCAGCTCCTGAGGCAGAGAGCTGGGCTAAGGGAAAGAACCTAATCTTGGTGGTTCAGCCATCCTATGATGCCGTAGCCAGACTGAATGAGCTTGTCGAACAGAGGAAGAAGGTTGCTGCCTTGATTCACATAACCTGCTAAGGCATGTATTTATCTCAGCGCGGTTTCCTTGTAATGGTAGCGCGCTCAGCCGTGTCTCCGGTATTTTCCTTTACATCCATAAATAATTTAAGAAGTTCCCTGGCCGCAAGCAATGATAGCCATGCCAGGAATGAGCCAATTATTACTAGTACAGTCCGTAACCCGCCTTCAATTCCACCCGTAGTAATTCCCCAAACAAGCGAAAAAATAAAGCCAAGTACTAATACTATCCATGCTATGACCCTCAAAGCACTAGTCGTATATTTTATATAATAATACCCCCCTATCGTGTTTGCCTTCCGCCCTCTCTGCAAAACATCGTGCTTTTTCTTCCCGGGCATCGGTAACCCCCGTTTTGGGATGAGCTTGCCGAACAGAGAAAAGATTACTGCCTTCATTCACATAACCTGCTAAGGCATAAATTTAATCTCAGCTTGATTCCTTTGTAATACGCTCAGCCGTGTTCCTGGTGTTCTCTTCCACATCCATAAACAGGTAAAGGAGTTCCCTGGAGGCAAGCAAGAATACCCAGGTCAGGAAGGAGACAATTACTCCCGTAACAGCTATAAAAAAACCTGTAAGCCCGCCTGCAAGCCCGCCTATACCTCCATTTGTAGCACTACCCATAAAAATCCCGATAATAATTGAACCAATAACGCCAGCCACCAGTACTATCCACGCCACGACTCTCAAAACCTTGGCTGCAAAGGGCAGAAAACTATACTTTTGCATCTTGCCTCCTTTTTGTACTTAAAGTTTTTCCAACAAAATTTTGTATTTGCCTGATTCATCAGGCATAAGCACCTCATAACTTGTAGAACCTTGGACTTTACTCAAATTCACTCTTCCCCAAGCTGACGAATATAATGGCTAGTATCCCGAGAATCGCCCAGGGACCAAGGAGTGCACAGATAGACCCGGCAAGCGCCAGTCCCCAAACCCTTCTTCTTAAGGCGTAGCTACCACCCACTATAGCAATTATCCCCACTGCAATTATGGGAACACCAATGGCGCTAAACCAGGGAATCCCAAAGAACCATCCGATGCCACCGACTGCAGTAACTACTATACCAGTGATTACAGCAATGGCTCCTGCAATAATACAGAGTATGCCCGCAGTCGTCGGCTTCCAAGTTTTTTCCATCTCTTGCCTGCCTTTCTATCCTTTTACATAACGATATAGTTAGGAGCTCTCCTTGTCAATACCTCAAAACTTCAATCGCTGCCGCGGCAGCGCCTTGGCCTGCCTTAATCCAGCCCGGCGCTGCAACCACCAGACCCTTGCCTTGTCAGCAACAGCAAATCGCTGCATCCCCCAGGCAATCATTCAAGGAGCTCATCAAGGTATGCACCAAGGTATAAGTTCCCCCCAGGGTATAAGCGTCACACCCACCAAGACTAGAATTAACGTGATTATCGCACCTATTCCCAGGCTAATAAGAAACATCCGCCACCACAATCCCCAAGCTAATTTCCAGGTTGGCTTTACCTCATTATCCATCTCTTCTTTCTCCCTTTTTGTTTTTTAGGTTCCAAGCCTCTCAATTTATTGAATAGCTTATACGGCCCCTTCAATTCATTATAAGCATAGCTATTTCTCGATGTCAATACAATTAAGGGATTGTTTATTAAATCGCTCGTTGTGAGCTTATCGAACCATGAGCGGCACCCAAGAGTAGACTAGCTTGCCCTGCGACTTCGCTCAGGACAGACGGATTGCTAAACAGTCTCTCCGAAGGCTTCCAGGTAGCTTACCCAAGCTTCTTGACCATATAAGCGCCTTCCAGGCCATAACCAAGCGAGCGATAATACTCCCTAGCACCGACACCACTAAGCACCGATAATTTATCAGCCTTAAATTCCTCCCTGGCGATTCTCTCTGCCTCTCTAAGCAACCTTTCACCGAGACCGTGATGTTGAGCGGCCCGCTCTAGTCTCCTCCCCAGGGGAACTTCAGGACCGAAAATGTGTAGCTCCCTGACTATCGCTTTTTCCCCATTTATTCTCAACCTCAGCAAGCCAAACAAGGTTTCATTCTCATCCTCGTAGGAAAGGAAGACCTCCCTCCCCCCAAAAGTTTCATAATCCATCCTGGTTAACCAGGGCTCGCCAATTGCCCAGCCATCCCTCAGACGATGCCCATATTCCCGACAACGGATGCAGCTACAGCGAAGTCCTGTTTGCCCCATCTTCTTTCTAATAGTTCCTCTGAGCGCTAAGTCTTTGCTGCCGGCAATGATGAATTTGCTGGGAATATCCCGCATCAGCCTCGGAATCCTTACATATTTGGGAATTAGAGCTTTAATCGCTATAAGCAAATCAATCATTTCCTCATCACCATAAGGCCGGTAGCGATTATCCCGATACCAATTCTCTAGCTCACTCCCCCGAACTACCAGCGTGGGGTAAAGCTTGAGTCCGTCAGGTCGAAAGCGCTCGTCTTCAAACAATTGCCGCGATAGCTCTATATCATGCTCAGGCGTTGACCCCGGTAAACCAGGCATCCAATGATAGTAAACCTTGAAGCCATAATCCCGTAATAGTCTGGTCGCGGAGACAACCTCAGCCACCCCATGTCCCCTCTTTGTTAGCCAGTGAATCTCATCGTCCAATGTCTGTACCCCAAGCTCTACCCTGGTGGTGCCAAAATCAAGCATGCTCCTTATCTCCTCCTCTCCACAAAAATCAGGCCTGGTCTCGATGCACAATCCCACACAGCGATGCTCAGCATTTTCATTCAATTCCCTGGCTTCATCTAAACTTCTAGAGGAGATGCTATTCAGAGCATCATAGCAATCCTTAATAAACTGATATTGATAGTCACGGGGATAAGACAGAAAGGTACCCCCCATGATGATAAGCTCTATCTTATCCTGGGCATGTCCCATTTCAGCCAATGTCTTAATCCTGACTTCCACCTGCTTTTTGGCATCAAAGCCACAACTTCGAGCTCGGAGCACCGCTGGCGACTCCACGGTATAGCTCTTAGGCGCCTCAGGAGAACTGGGGCAATAAACACATTTGCCGGGGCAAGGAAATGGCTTGGCCATAACTGCCACCGGGGTTACTCCAGAAATAGTTCGAGATGCTTTCTTCATGCCATCTCCATGTCATCCTGAGCCTTTCTCCTTAATGTCATTGTGAGCGGAGCGAAGCAATCTCCTGCCCTTCCACGAGCTTGCTTCGGCTGACTTCGTCAGCTGCGCAATGACAGGATGGAGGTGTCATTCTGAGCCGAAAGCGAAGAATCATGCCTCTCCTCAACTCAATTCTTCTTCACCTAGTTCGGCACCTCAGTTTTTGCTCAGGGTGACGGCATAGGCAATTGCGACCATGAGCATTTCACTATAATATGCTAAAGTTTAACAAAGTGTATCTATGACCACAAATAGAGAAGTTTTCGACCAAATAGCTGAAAGCTGGTATCGGGTGAGGCATTGGCCTTTATTAAAAGAAGAGTTGGAAGAGTTGGCGACAAGATGGCGAAGCGGAAAGCTGTTGAATGTGGGCTGCGCTCACGGGCCGGATTTCTTGCCTTTCAGCCAGGGCTTTGAACTCTGGGGGATGGATTCCTCCCCTGCTATGCTCAAGCAAGCCCTGAAATATTCTGGCAAGTTTAAGTTTTATGTCAACCTAATAACCTCTGATGCCTTGTCTCTGCCTTTCCCCAATGATACTTTCGATTGGGCAATATCAGTGGCTGCTTACCACCATATCAAGGGCAGAGAGGAAAGGGAAAAAGCCTTCACCGAATTGAAGCGTGTATTAAAGCCCCAGGGAGAGGCTTTTTTGACCGTATGGAACCATGGGCAACCAAGCTTCTGGCTAAAATCCAAAGAACAACAAGTCCCTTGGAGGCTAAAAGGAAAAACAGTTTACCGTTACTATCACCTTTTCTCTTATGGCGAGCTAAGAAAGCTATTAGCCAAAACTGGCTGGAAAATCGTTGCTATGTCACCGGAGAAGTCCTATCACCTTCCGATAAGAAATTTCTCACGCAACATATGTGTTCTGGTAAAGAACTGCTAAATTCCAAGCTCTATCAAAAATCAAGACGCAGACCTTGTTTCAGTCTAAAATTACTGATGTAGACATTCCTCCCAGACCGACCTTTTTGGACTGTCACTAACTCCTTTTCAAGTTCCTGCGCTGTCCTTCAGAAGCCTGTCGTTTCTGCATGTCCAGCTCTAGCCAGATGTCTAGGGTTATCCCCACTCCCTTCCATGCCCGGGAGGCAATATTGAATTTTCTCACCTATTGTGCCCATATTTTTATTTTTCCGCTCTCACCAGCCAGTCTTGATCAACGTAGCAAGAGCTCATGTTGATACTCTTAAAACCGACTTCTTGAAGAATTTTTTGTAAGTCTTCTTTGCCTAAGAAGTGATATTCTTTGCCTTTCCCTTTCTCAATGATGACTTTATTTATCATGACAACAACTAAATTTACAGGAATGAGTAAAAGAAATATGGAAATATGATAAATTTTCTTGTAAATTGGAGTGATTTTTTTAAGTGCTGTTAGATGTTCTCTTATGAGTTCTTTTTCTCCGGCGTTGGGTTTGGGGTTGGCAATAATCACTGCACCGCCCGGCTTTAAAACTCTGTAAAATTCAAAAATGACTCTATGTGGGTTTTCAAGGGCATAAAGTGTATTAGAGCAAATCACTTTATCAAAGAAATTACCGGGAAACTCCAGGTTTTTGTTTAAATCGGCAATTTGCAGCTTTACATTAGAAAAATTTTTACATCTCTTGCGAGCGCGCTTTATCATTCCCCTGCTAAAATCTAGACCTATAACGCTTATTATTTTTCCCGTATGTTCTTCAATAACTTTTTCTATTACCAGTCCGGGTCCGCAACCAGCATCTAAAATATTCTCCCGTTCTCTGATGTCTAATGTATTATTTAGGTCTTCTAAAAGGCACCCATAAGGGAACGAGTTTCTTAAAGACAAACTATAAAAATATGAATATATTTCCCAGAATGGCATTTTAAACTACAAATATTTAATCAAAAATAAAAAGTCAAAGTGGCGAATTAAAATGCAGGAAATGCCTCATTTTCTTCTCTTTCAGAGTAGTATGCAGGCGGCAAGTATGTTAGCAATCCATGTGGCTTCCCTTAGAAGTTTGTTAACGGTGTCTTCGCCAGTTCTGCCTGAAGCCCTGAGCAATCCTAGCCAGAATTTGCATTCATTTGCCGACTTCAGTGCATAAGTAGAGAAATCGGTATAATCCTTCCTTGAGGAGGTTGCCTTAGCCTCAATCACGTTAGCGCCAATGCTGGTAGCACTTCGTAACAATTGGTCACTAATAACCCTCGAAGTTTGTTCCATTGGCAGTTGCTCCATTAATCCTATTGCATCCAGTGCAAATTCATAGACGCGCTCCTTGAGTCCGTCTTTGATTTTTGACTTATCAGTTTGGTTCTTGCTTCTAATTCTTCATGCTATTTTAGGATTTCAAGCTGTGCTACGGACTTGGTTGTTCACTGGTTGAGTCTTGACCAATCTGCACTCTCTCAGAAATACTGGCCTCGATAATACCAATGAAGACCTCCACCAACTTAGGGTCAAACTGAAGCCCGGCACCTTGCCTGAGCTCTTTTATCACCTCCTCAAGGGACAAGGCGGGACGGTAAGGACGGGCAGAAGTCATAGCCTCAAAGCTATCAGCTATGGTGAGGATGCGAGCTTCTATGGGGATCTCTTCATTTTTCAGCCCTTCAGGATAGCCACTACCATCCCACCTCTCATGGTGATGTAAAATGCTATTTACACAGGGAACTAGATGGGGCATGTTACCGACGATATTTGCCCCTAGCCTGGGATGAGCCTTAATCGCTTCCCAATCTTCTCCACTAAGCTTCCCTTTTTTGTTAAGCACTTTGTCGGGAATGCCAATTTTGCCAATGTCGTGAAGCAAAGCAGCACTGCTCACCTTAGATACCTCATAAGGTGATAGTCCAATCGCTCCCGCCAAAGCTACAGCATAAGTGTTAACTTTTTTGGAATGACCATAAGTATAGTGGTCTTTAGCCTCCACTGCCGAGACTAAGGCATAAATAACGCTCAAATTATCAGCTCTGGTATCAATCGCAGCAATTCCTCCATTGCCCGGCGCCTTAGGCAAAATATCTGAGGAGAGGAAGATTCGATTACCTCCAGTCCGCTTGGCATGATAAAGAGCATTATCAGCCACGTCAACAAGTTCATCAGCTACCACTCCATCTGAAGGATAGCTAGCCAAACCAATGCTGCAAGTCACAGCAATTGCTCGCTTCTCCATCCCCTCGGCAGTCTGTGCTCGAACTCGCTCAGCTACGACATAGGCATCATCCCCAGCTGTCTGGGGCAAAATGACAACAAATTCATCGCCGCCATAACGAAAAGCCTGGTCAACATTCCTGATAGAGCTTTTGATAATTTTCCCTATCTGGCTCAGAAGAATGTCCCCGGCGGGATGCCCATATGCATCGTTGTAGGTCTTAAAGTTATCCAGGTCAAGCATGAATATAGAAAACAAATCACCATAACGAGAATGCCGGGAAATCTCCTCTTTGAGTTGCTCTTCAAAATGACGTCGATTAAATAGTCCGGTAAGCACATCAATACGAGACCTTTGTTCCAATTGGGCATAAAGTTGAGCATTCTCAACGGGTGCAGCAATCTGCAAAGCCACCTTTTCCAGAAGTTCTATTTGCCTGCGGTTGTAAGCGTTAGGTTTGCGACTGGCCAAAATCAGGCTGCCAATAATATGGTCTGTGACGATCAAGGGCAGGTAAACAACAGAAGAAATCCCTTGCTTCACATGACTCTCCCAGGTCCAGAATCTGTGGTGTCGTTTCAGCTCAGGTTCATATGTAGCCTGCCTCTCCCGGCATGCCAACTCCGTAGCCGTCCCTGCAAGTGGTATCCTTTCCTCCGGCTGCCAAGTAGAACCTATGGTGCTGGATAGAGCCATAAAGTAAAGCTCGTCTCCATCAATTACAGCAATTGATGCCCAATCAACATCCACCACTTTCTTTAGTTCCTGGGCGAAACCTTCAAATATCATCTGAATGCTAATGCTGGAGGTTATGATTGCGGTTAAACGATTAACGAGGCTTATTTCTTCGTCTTGTTCCCGCAATTGCTCATGGGAATACTCCTTTTCCATGCTCGCTGCCACCTTGGCAGCGATAAACTCCAATAAATCAAGATCCTCAACGGCGTAGAGTTTCCTATCTCGCCTCTCACTCATTGCCAGAACAGCCACAAGCTCCCCCCTGTTCTTTAAAGGAACGAACATATCTACTTCTGCCAATTGGATTTCTTCTCTCTCCTCCTCCCATACAGATTGGAATTCAGGGAAAATAGCGAGGTTCCTTTCCAGTAACATAGTGCTTTCGTTCTCCAGCCAGGTCACAACAGGACTATCCTGCCTTAATTTCAACTCCCCCATAGGATTATCCTCTACCGGAGGGTAGATAAATCTGGTTCTAAAACCTCCTTCTCCAGCCTCGGGCAAAAGCAGACAAGCTCTCCGACAGTCAATTGACTGAGCAAGCAGTGATATGAATTCGCTGCCTAACTGCTCCAGTGTGAGAACATCGTGTATTCTGGCGATAAAGTTAGATAACTGCTTGCGATAGGAATATCTTGTGCCGATAAAGGCTTCCTCCACCTTCCTTTGCCAAAGGTCACGCACCTTGTGAACAAGAAACAGGATAGCTGGAATTCCCAGACCAATGGTTACCGCTAAAGAGGCAAGGTTAAGCTCAAAGCCGACGAATCGGTGAGCGAGGTTGAAAAGCAGTAATACAATGCCAATACTACCGCCATAGAGGACTACGTATATAAAGGCTTGGCGGAATACAACCCTGATATCCAGCAGACGGTAGGTCACAATAGCATAGGTTAAGACACAGGCAATTATAAGGTTGCCGATATGGCTCACAGGAAATTCGCCTCCACGGGGACCAATAGCGCTAAGAATGAACACCGTGAAGATAGCAATACCAGCAAATAAATAAACAATCTGATTACGCTCCGATGGGTTGGGTGAGAGCTTGTACTTTTGTATCAAGGAATATATATCCCTGGCGCCTACTGTGGAAAGAAAAAGTAAACCTATGGCAATGAGCCAGGGCCCATAGTCAACATTGATGCCGCTGGTAGTGATTTCAACATCCTGAGGAATGTAGCCCAATGCCGCCAGGACAATGGTGGCTACTAGGAAAAGATAAGCCAATAGTATTTTGATGCGCGCGAGATAAAAAGAACATACAAAGTAATGGAATTGGACCAGCATCAAGATAGCAATACAAAGGACAATTTTAACTTCGAGTGGTTTATTGTGTATTAACAAGTCGCTCATACTAAGGAATGTGCTGAAGCTCCAGAGTACGGCAGGAATGAGAAACAAAAGGAAAAGCTTATGCCTTCGTTGCCATGGCCGATTAGATAGCAAAATGACAAATAAGGGGATATAAGCAATCGTAGCAATTAAGGGAATTAAAACATTGGCATTCATAATATCACCCTTATATAGTCAAACATATAAATCCCGACACAATTTTACCTGTCGTTCCGAGCCCCTCCACGGGATTGCTTCGTCTCGATAAATCGGGACTCGCAATGACTGTTGTGTCACCATTTCTGTAAATTACTTTAATATAAAGCTATTATTGATATAAATTTGGAAACTGTCAAGAAGGACTTTAGTAATCCCCCAAAGGTACTAGATGTTCGCAGTCACGGTTCTCCCAGTATAAGGCGGGCTTGAAGGTTTGCCTTTGTCATTCTGGGCTGCTGGCGAAGAACCTGCGAAGGGCTTGGAGCTATAAATGAAAGGGCGAGGTTAAAACCTCGCCTTCCTTGTCTTGGTAAGGTGCCCTGGCTTTCTCTAAACTATGCTACTGTCATCAAGCAGCTGCACGTTCGGCTTCAGTTACCGGCGCAGCCTCCACCACAACCTTGGGTGCTCCGAGTAAGGAAAGCATTTCATCCGAAGGGTTAATATGTGGTGGCTTCAGGTGACCTAAATCGGTGCCCTCAGCTTGCCGTTGAGTCATATAGCTGGAAAAGGCGCCTTGGGGGAGCAAAGTAACCTCTAGGGGCTTTAAGCCAAGCACAGTTTCCATATTGCCAATAAGGCTGTAGAAGTTGCACCGATATTTCCTATCTAATTTCTTAAATTGCTCGCGTATCGCTGCTGCCATACCTTCCTCACTGGCAATATATTCATCTCTAGGCTCAAGATAGAGATGCAGCGCAGGTTTATTATCAATTAGTTCCTTGCGTGCTACCCAATCCACATAGGCGATGCCAGTGTTTTCAACTGCCTCCTCGATTACCCTCCCTGTCAACCGACCAAGACTAGCAATATCAATAAGGTCATCAGCCCTGCTATAGAATACCATCTGCGGGATATCAATATTCAGCTTTTCATTTCGCAGCGAACTTATCCTGACCATATCGCCAGGTCTATATCGAGTCATAATACCGCCATGAAAATTGGTGATGACTATTTCGTAATTCTCGCCTGCTTTTACCTCGTCCAGCAAAATAGTCTTCGGCTGGTAGGAATGGTCAAGTTGTAATTTGAAGTATTCCCTCTCGGGAATGAACTCAAAAAAGTTGAGGTTGGGAATAAAAGTCATACCTTCGTAATCCCAGGTCTGAACGGCATAAATACCGCCCTCAGTGCCACCATACAGCTCCAGAAGTTTCCTCCCCCACAGCTCTTCTACCCCTTTCCCGAAAATGGCACTGTCCATGCCACCACCCACAACTACCTTAACAGACCATAGATCTTTAGGCAACATAGGACGATGAGCCAACTTGCTCTTGATTAATCCTTTAATGAAGCGAGCAGATGCTTTGGGATGAGATAGCAAAAAACGAGTATCTACACTTATGGCTCCTCGCTTAAACATCTCCCCGATATAAACCAGGATAGAGGGCAAGCCACCAAAAGAATCAAGACCCTGACACAAAGCCTCCTTAAAGCCAGCTTCTATCTTCTTTTGAAATGTCATTTCCTCGGCATTGGAAGGCATGAGGTCAAAGCCAAGAGCTTGTTGCATTAAGTATCCTACAACGCCTGATCCATAATTTCGAGATGCCATAGTGGACAGAGTTTTCAGATGTTCTTTCACGAGAAAATCGCCTTGAGTGTCACAGGAGGCAAGAAGCCCAACGCCACCAGCCGCCCTCACAAATTCATATAAGAATCTCTCGGATAAGGGCACCCATTTGAGGTTATACTCACCAATCCTGCCTACAGTGTGCACCCACATGGCAGGCTTTGTTGGCAATACGTCTTCCTTTTTCTCCACAAGCTCAGGTAGGTAATCAGAGTAGGTGGTCAATGGCACCTGCTCCCGGAATTCTTCCACCGTCTCAGGCATGGCACCACGCATCACCCTCCTGCCAAGCTCGCTGTTCTTTAATAGCTTAATCTCCTCCAGAAGCAGTCTCTTCTGGATAGCCATAAACTCCTCCATGCTGAGGTTAATAAAGCCGCAGCACATCTGCCACAGTTCTTCTTTGCTCCCCTCTCGAAGTAAGTCAAGCGGCCTTGTCATAACTGTCCCTCCTGCTTTCCTCCATGTCATTCAGAATGACAAAAGGAAAATCGCTATCTTGAGGACAGTATGACAAGGCGGGAATAGCTTGGGAAGAGATTATGTTCTAGAAGATAGTTCTATTTGAAGCTGTGGAGAATGTGATTGTGGAGGAAAATGCGAGGAAAGAAAGTCAGGAGCTTTTTACCTTTGCCGAGCTACCTAGACTTTGCAGTTTCTGAGCTAATTGCTCGAATTCGTTATCGCCAGGTTGCTTGCCTAGCTCCAACCCATAGCTGATAAAGAATTCCAGGAAATTGCGCAATAGCTCTTTCGTGCCTTCCTGAAACTGGTGAAATTCTTCTCGGGTTACGCCGCCTTGCTTTTTACCTTCTTCTTTTTCCTTCAGCTGAGTCTCAATAAGAAAGTTGATGAACTCAGACTGACCCATATCACCACGATTGTCGTCTACCTTTTTCACCAGCTCAGCATCGACTATTAGCATCCTTTTTTCAGACATATACCGCTCCTATCATAACACTCTCCTTAGATTTTTATGTTAAATAAGGGGTGACCTCACGCTACTTCCAGGCACCCCTCTATAACTCCACAACATTTAAGCCTCAAGCTCCATTGCCATTATGGCCATTGTGGAACTCGAGTACTTCAATTATGCAGTTTATATTTTTGAGCAGCTCTCCCCCTTTGTCCGTTACCTGATAGGTAACTGAGGGATTTCCTACCTTCACTTTGTTAATGAAACCGTGACTCAACAGGAAACCCAGATACTTCTGTATCTGGGCATAGCTCATATTGGCGCTATACATAATCTCCGTCTTGCCAGCGCCGTTTTCCCCGACCCTGAGCATATCAGCTATTATCTCTATATTAGACCTTCGCCGATTCATTATACCATCCCAATATGTATTACCTTTGGCCTATTACTATTATACTACCTCAATAGCGCTTGTCAAGCCCCCCAAATACTTGGTGGCGCGGGGTGATATAATATGGACTATTGACACCAAATGGCATTACATTATACGATAAATCACTGGAGCTAAATCTACATAACCAGGAGGGTGTTTGAATTAAAGATGTAAAGTTTCACCAGGAGGTATCCGATGAATAAGATCAAAGTGATGATAATTGATGAGCAAGCATTTTTCAGAGCCGGGGTGCGTCAGACACTGTCTCAACAATCTGACTTGGAGCTATTAGAATGCGACCTGACTCAGAATGCACTCGAGCTGATTGAAGCTAATCTCCCTGATGTTGTTCTACTTGGCTCTGACCTAGCCAGCCTCAGTGGGATTGAGCTGGGTAGAAAAATTGCTCAATACTACCCGAATACTAAAGTAATAGTGCTAAGCCCTGACCCTGATGATGAAGAACTTTTTGAAGTCATTAAAACTGCAGCCGTAGCCTGCTTGAGTAAGAGAGCCACTGCCGACGAGCTGGCTAGCACTATAAGACGAGCCCGCAAAGGTGAATACCCCATAAATGAAAGCCTGATGACCAGACCCAGGGTTGCCAGGCAGGTATTAAACCAATTTCGTGGTATGGGGAGAACTATGGAAGGCGTAGTCGCTCCCCTTACCAACAGGGAAACGCAGATTCTAACCTATATTGCTGAAGGCAACTCAAATAAAGGAATCGCCCATATCCTAGAAATCAGCGAGCAAACAATTAAGAATCATGTTAGTGCCATCCTTCGTAAGCTAAATGCTAATGATAGAGCCCACGCTGTTGCTCTCGCCCTGCACAGCGGCTGGATTTCACCAGAAGCAAAAACACGGAAGGTATTAGAAGATTTTGATGAAATTTAAATGCCGCTTTATAGGTAATTATAGTGATTTGCAGAAACAGTGACACAAAAGTCATTGTGAAACACCTCCTTACAAAGGGATAAATCCCAGGCACCAAATTCCAGACATAAGCATTCAGCCATCAGCGGGCAGCTTTCAGTTTCCTTGTCTGCCGGGAAGTAGGCGGCTGACTCTTGACACTGACTACCGACTACTGACTACTGACTACTGACTACTGACTACTGACTACTGACTACTGACTACTCCCCCAAAAGTCCTATTGACAAAGTAATAGGATATGCTAAATTGTATTTAAGTTATGGGAAGGGTGTATTATTACGCTCTGATTAGCTTGGGTTAAGATATGGCGAATAATGTTGACTTTAGCCAATTGGCGAATTACACTTCACCCGAATTGGAGAAAATGGCAGGAAAAGTGCGTCAGATGGAAATGAGTCCTGAGATAAGGACACAGATTGAAAAGTATCTGGAGCAGCAGGGGTATAAAGTAACCGAGGGAGCCAAGCTCCTCGGGAAGTCAGGGATTGAGCATACCTTTGATATGCTGGCTCAAAGAGACGATGGTTTTACTAACTACACCATTGCTATCGGCATTGATGCCGGTGGTGATAGGGAAAGAGAAGTGGGCGCTATTTTCACCCTTGCCAATAAAGCCTATGATTGCGGCATCCTTGACAGGATTCTTATTGCCATCCCTGAACTTGGTCAGGAGACGAAACAGCTGGCGCGCAAACAGCGAATAAAGGTTATTGATGGAGAACGAATTGAGCAACTATTAACCCTGGGACCCGCGCAGTCAGTTAAGCCCGAGGAGCCAGTTAGGGTTGAGACAAAGGAGGACCTGGTCAAATCTTTAGCTAACCGGGGCTATGAAGTAAAAGAGAGAACCAAAATTAAAGGCCGGTCAGGAATTGAATATACCTTCGATATACTGGCTAATACTGAAAACGGTCAGGTTGAGCACAGGCTGGCCATAGATTTCCTGAAGGGGGAGAAAGAAGTGGGCCTGGAACAGGTAATGTTATTTGATACTAAAGCCTATGAGGCTGGCGTTGATGAGAAGGCCGTTGTGGTATCAGTGGAGCTTAGCCCCGAGGCACAGCAATTTGTCCAGCACCAGCAGATAAAGGTCCTTAAGTGGGGTCAAGAACTAGTTTCTGAACCTGTGACTGAAGAGTTGCCTGTCCAGCCATCACAGAAGCTAGTTAAGGCAGATAAGGCTTATACCAAGCTACTGAGGCAGATGCCCCAGCCTGAAGCATTACAATTGATTCCCGAGGTAATGGCCAGAAGATATAATGCCATACCCCTGACTATATCCGGTAGGACACTGGAAGTGGCTATGGCAGACCCGACTGATATCTTTGCCCTGGAGGCTCTTTCAGCCCAGAGCCGAATGAGGATTAAGCCTGTAGCTGCCACTGCCAAGGAAGTCAGGGACGCTATTGACTTCAATTATAAAGCCTATGGCGAAATTGAAAAGCAGGTTTCCCGTATCTCCATCTCGGCTGAAACAAATGATGAGAAGCTTGCCACTCGTATTACTACTGATACCCCTCTGATTCAGTCGCTCAACCTTATAATTGAAGAAGCAGTCAAAGCCCGCGCGTCTGACATTCATATGGAGCCAGAAGAAGACAGATTGCGAATACGCTACCGTATAGATGGCACTCTTCAAGATACGATGTCTCTACCTTTAAGTGTACATCGAGCACTCATTTCACGAATTAAAATCCTGGCTGAAATGAATATCGCTGACCATTTTCGCCCTCAAGATGGTCAATTCTCTACCGAGGCTAAAGGGCGAGAGATAGATATCAGAGTCGCTACCGCTCCTACTGTCTGTGGTGAGACAGCAACCCTGCGGCTCCTGGATAAGTCACTGGCTACTCTGGGGTTAGCAGAGCTTGGTATGCTACCTGATAGCCTGGCAAAGTATGAAAGTATGCTCAAAGTTCCCTATGGTATGATTCTGATTAGCGGTCCTACCGGAGCCGGCAAAACCACCACTCTATATGCCTCAATCAATTCCCTTGATACTCAGGGGAGGAACATCATTACCATTGAAGACCCTGCTGAGTACCGATTTAAGGATATTAACCAGATTCAGGTTAACACCCAGGCGGGCATCACCTTTGCCAGTGGCTTGAGGTCTATACTTCGTCTTGACCCTGATGTAATATTGGTTGGTGAGATACGCGATGCCGAGACAGCTAACATAGCTGTCCAGGCAGCCTTAACCGGGCACCTCCTGCTGTCTTCTATCCACGCCAATGATGTTGCCGGTGTGCTCTCCCGTCTCCTTGACCTGAAGATAGAGCCCTTCTTGATAGCCTCAGCGGTTATTGGTGTTGTCGCTCAGCGGATGGTGCGCCGCATTTGCCCTGATTGTGCTCGCCTTATTGAGGCCCCCCTGGTCGAGCTGATGGCTTATGAGAAGGAAATGGGGGAGAAGCAGACCAAGTTCCTCTATGGTACCGGCTGTAAGTCCTGCTCCTATACCGGTTACCTGGGGCGTACGGGAATCTTTGAGATTCTAACTATTAGCGACTCGATAAGAGAGATGGTTTGTAGTCAAGCCAGCAGTAGTGCCATCCGAGCTAAGGCACTTGAAGAGGATATGGTATCTATGGGGAACGATGGTATGCGCAAGGTAAAGGAAGGTATGACCACTCCTTCTGAGGTACTGCGCAATGCCTATGTTGCAACTTAGCAGTTTGGAGGTCATAAATGGATTTTACTTATGTAGCTTATGGTGAGGAAGGGAAAAAATTAATTAGTGGCAAGGTTTCGGCTACCAGTGAAGAATCGGCAACTGAACTTTTGGCCTATGGCGGCTTTCGGGTGCTCAGCCTTAAGTCAGTTCGTCCCTGGTTTAATAAAGAAAAACTGCAAGCCCTCTTTTCTCGGATAAAGACGGCAGAAATAATCATGTTTTCCCGTCAATTAGCTTTACTCCTGGAATCCGGCACCGATATTGTTACTTCTTTAGACTTATTACAAAACCAGATAAGTAATCAAACTTTGCAGAAAATAGTCGGTGATATAGCCTCGGATATTCGTGGTGGTAGTTCGCTGTCGACGGCTTTAAGCAAATACCCCCAGGCTTTCTCTCCAATGTACCACCGGGCAATAGCTGCCGGTGAGCAAGGTGGTAACCTGGATTTGGTGCTGAGGCAAATGGCCGGTTATATGGAGAAGGGAACCGTCACTCAAAAGAAGATAAAGGGTGCCTTGACTTATCCCATTCTCGTGGTTTTTGTCGCTATTGGTGTGGTATTGATATTGGTCACCAAAGTTTTTCCCACCTTTGTCGGCCTGTACTCTCAATTTGGGGCTGAGTTGCCTTGGGTCACCAGAGTCCTTATAGGCTTTACTGAATGGCTTACCCAGTATGGGCTGTATCTTTTGCTTGTGTTTTTAATTGCTGCTGGCGCAATCTATCTCTATGGCAAGACCCCAGCCGGAAAGTACCGCTGGGATAAAATATTGCTTAGTTTGCCTTTAGTCGGGCGTATTATCCAACTCGGTGAGCTTTCTCGGTGCTGCCGGACTATGGCATTGTTAATCAAAGTCGGCTTACCCCTACCGGAAGTCCTGGCCGTAGCCATTCACAGTATTACCAATTCGGTTGTGGCTGAGAATCTGACCGGAGTTCAGCAGGATTTAATCAAAGGCGAAGGCTTGTCCCGACCTATGGAAAAGAGGCCCCTCTTCTTGCCCTTGATGACGCAAATGGTGAGAGTTGGTGAGGAAACCGGTAATCTCGAGAACACACTGAGTACCGTAGCCGAAAGCTTTGAGGCCGATGCTAATGAAAAGACCGACTCGGTTGTGGCGCTTATTCAGCCAGCGATAACGGTAATTCTGGGTTTAGTGATTGGTTTTATTGTTTTAGCCATGATATCAGCTATGTATTCTGTCTATGATCAGGTGAATTTGTAGGTGAGGGTTATCAAGGAGGCAATGACAAATTACAAAGCTCAAATGCCGAAGTGTAGTGGCGGAGTTTATCTCTGCCTCACCCGGGCGGGGACAAGTCCCGCCCCTACAGAATGAGTGAGAAAATGAAAAAACTAAGACTGAATAGCCAGGCAAGGAGAGCTTTTCAAGGCAGCTCCCGGGGCTTCACTCTGATTGAGGTACTGCTAGCCATAGCCCTCCTGGGGGTAATTGCTATCGCCTTCATGAGCGCTCTATCTACTGCCTCCACGGTCCTGATTATTGCCGATGAGCGAACCACCGCCGAAAGCCTGGCCCGAAGGCAGATGGAGTATGTTAAAGGTCAGGGTTACAAAGCTGAGTCGGCGGTGACCGACCCCATTTATCAAAAAATTGGCGGTATCCCTGAGGGTTACTCTATTTACAGCGTCAACCGTTATGGTGTGCCTGTTGAAGAGATAATAGGTATACCCTGGGATAGCGAAAGTAATAAGCCAGTAGACACGGACATTGGTCTTCAGAAGATAGCGCTGGTGATTAAGCACAAGGACAGGGAAAACCAGGATAAGGTGATATATACCTTTATTAACGGCAATTCTTACTGGGCTGACGGCGTACAAATCACACTGGAGGGCTATAAGGTAGACCGATAACGAAGGGGTATAGAGGGTTCAGAAATGAAATCCCAAATTACAAATAGGAGCTTGGGATTGGGAATTTCCGTAGAGTCGCGGCTGAATCTTAAATATAATGAAGATGAAGAAGCTAAAGAAGCTAAAGAGAGGTGAGAAGGGTTTTACTCTACTTGAGCTGATAATAGCTATCGCTCTTACCGGTATTGTCGCCGCGGCTATTACCATGCTTATTTCCCAGACGTTTACCGGGAGTACCCGTAACTCTAACCATATGGTCGCGGTCAGGCGGGTGCAAGAGGCGGGTTATTGGGTTAGTTTATATACCTACATGGCTCAAGACATGACAATAACCGGAGATTCAGGCTTCCCCCTTATCTTGGACTGGATCGATTTTGACACAGGTGAAAGGCATAAAGTTGAGTTTAGCCTGGATAGCTCTGATCTCAGGGGGAGTTATTCTGTCGATGGTGTCCCTGATGAGGAGAAAACTGGTAAGATTCCTGTGTTCGAGTTTATTAACCCTGACAAAACTAATTGTCAAGTTAGTGGTGGCAGTGCCTTTAGCCTGCCTGATAGTGATTATGCGTTCACGATTACCGGTGGGGAGACAAATGACACTGGCAGAATAATTGTTGACAGTGGCAGCATCTCGGTCACCCCCACAGGCAGCGCTACCTATGACGCGGGTACTGGCAAATGGGAAATAACCACCACTGGGGACACTATTACAGTTACTGCCACTGCCACTGGTTCTGGCACAGAAGGTAGCTGGACGTCCGAAAATAAGGCTGCCACTGCTGCCATAACCGTAGATAGCGGTGCCCAAGCTGCTACCCTCAGTAGTGCTAGGGGGCTTATTTTCACGGTAACTGCCACAGTGGGCACCGGTGGGCAAGCAGCGAGTGAAACCAGGATATATAAAGTTGTGCCCAAACCAGTCTCATAGTGGACAGACATTAGTCCCAAGCACCAAATCCCCAAAATAGTAGCCAGTAGTCAGCAGTCAGTAGTTTTGAGGCGTGAAAGAATCCCTTCCTTCACGATTCAAATCCCAAACAATATCAAATGACCAAAATCCAAGGGACTAAACGGTTTTGCCCCCTGAGCAACCTGATTTCATCAATCTTTCGAAGAGTGCCCCTCTTAAGATAAGAGGGGCAAGGGGAGTTATGAGGAATTATGGAGATAACCCCCTTTATCCCCCTTACTCTAAGGGGGATATTTAAGGGAAGAAATAGCTTTGGCATTTAAGCATTTGGATTTTGATATTTGGACTTGTTTGGAGTAATGGCATCCCCTTCTGTCATTGCGAGGAGCGAGATTCTTCGCTTACGCTCGGAACAAGCTCCGCAATCTCGTAGAGGGGCAATAGGGATTGCCACGCTTCGCTCGCAATGACAAAAAGAAAAAGGCTCGCAATGACACGAGGGGTGACATTTTCACAGAACATTTAAGAGTGACAAAATCACAGGACTTTGGTACTATTACTGATGAGCTATTGACGCCAGAGATAATTACATTATACTGTTATCTGACAGAGATGTTTAAAAATGTAGTTACCGAACTTATTGGGCAATCTCGTCGTAACCCACCTGTCTTTGCGAGGAGCGTAGCGACGAAGCAATCTTGGTGGGGTTGGTGAGGATGGAGATTGCCGCGCTTCGCTCGCAATGACAAAATGGTGAAGTGAGGAAAATTGCCGTGAAGAGATTAATCAGAGGTGAAAAGGGGCAGGCACTGCTCCTTACGCTACTCCTGCTCCTTGTTGGCTCGCTCATCCTCACCCCCGCCCTGAGCTTTATGGGCACCGGCGTTAAAAGTGGTCAAGTCTATGAGCAAAAGAATGCTGAGATTTATGCCGCCGATTCCGGTGTTGAGGATGCCCTGTGGCACATAAGGAATGACCTCGTCGAGGACGTACTCGGTGAAGGTTATGTTGAGTATGACTATTCTACCCCCTATCCCTATCCGTATGACTTATCGGTAAACGACAAAGATGTAAAGGTTAGTATCCAAAACGTCTGGATTCCCAAGGATATAGCTATCCCCAGCTCAAGCGAGGCAACGCAGATTATCGAGGATGAGAATCTGATAATAGTCGGCTATCCTGGCAGCACCACATCAACATATGTAATCAAGATAGTCTATAACTGGGACACCACGCAACATAGAGATGCGTTGAAGGTAAAGACGATAGGGCTGTGGCTGTCTCCCGGCTTCGAGTATAGCGAGTACAGTGGCAGTTGTAGCCTTCAGGACCGATCTTTTTACAGTGCCCCGGATATTTCCCTGTATAAAGGCGGGACTGCCGTGGTCTGGACCTTTGCCTCTCAGCCTCGTCTTAGACAAGACTTTTCCCCCACTACTGATACCTCCAACCCGCTGGTAAGAACATTCACTTTCAAGTACACAGGGCCGGAGGGGCAAATTCCCGAGCTTGTGTCCTCCTGGGTCGATACCACAGGAGTTACCGGCATTACTTATAGCTGGGATGACAGCATCCGGCTGTATAAGATTGTGTCGGAAGCCGGCGGAGTCCGGATTGAAGCCTATGGTGCCAAAACTAAGTTCCGCAAACTCAAGTCCACCATATCATCGGACTATACTGTAGCCGGCAACAGATTGTCGCAAGCAACAGCAACAAGTGGCAACGACAGATACTACAGAAATAAGCTTTACGCGGAGAGCGACAGCACCATCCTGAGCATCGGGCTGGAGGAAGTTCTCGAGTCGGGTAGTGCCCCCCCGGGGTATATTCCGGAAGAGGCTATCATAGAAGACGTCTACCTCTACTGGTCGGGGTGGATAGATTACCACTACGTCGTAGAGGAACCGGAAGAGGTGTGTAGGTGGGTGTTTCACTGGCCTAGTGGTTGGCAGTGGGAGTGTCATTGGGAGGAGGGTTGGCAGTGGAACGAGATTCCGGACTTGAAGTATCCCAGTAGTCCCACTGAGGAGAACCTGACGACTCTGGTTGAGGAATCGGCTAAGGTCAACATTGCCAAGTTCGGTGTTGACGGTAGCGTGCAAACAATAACCGCCGATAAATGGCAAACAGTGAATACCTACGACTGCTCGCAGGCGGAAGACTCCTGGGTGTACTCGTGCTTTGCAGATATCACCGACCTCGTGGTATCCGGGGGAATGACTGCCCAGGAATATATCGAGAATGCGATGAAGACCGCCGGTAGCGGCACGATTGATTTTACCCTGGGGCATGCCGATGAGGTGAGGAATCTACCAAGACCGGGCTATGATGAATATTACTTTGACCTTGACGGTGATGGCAGTACAGGCTATCCCCTGGCCACTCCAGCTCATGAAAGACCTGGTGAAAGTTATCAAACCAGATATCAATGGAGTTATGCCGGCTGGTCGCTGATTATCTTCTACCGCAGCCCGGGGCTCGCGCAGCGCCAGCTTTATCTCTTTGACGACCTTCGTTATCGTAGTTATCTTGGCGGAGGTGATGATCCTGAATTCACCATCAGCGGCTTCCTGGCTCCCCCCGTTATCACCGAGGATGACACGAGCCACCTGACCTATTTTGTCGGCGAAGGCGATTGGTTTTACGCGGGTAGTTCCATAAAAGTGAATGACAGTTGGCTGAGTGATCCACCTGGGAATCCTGAGGACAATGTTTTTAATTGCTATTCTAATGCCTTACCTCCCCTGACTCTTCCCCGGAATACCGATGGGGTAGATGTTGACACCTTTGTTCTGCCCGAGGGCTGTATATTGCCCTATGATACTCAAGCCACGATAACACTGAAAACCACTACAGAAATCTACAATTTAGTCTATCTCATACTCTCGTTCCGCAGCGACCTGACGACGGGCGGCATTATAACGAATTACACGATAAAGATTATCTGATGAAGGATAAGGCCTGGATGATTTTTCGTATGAATATGTCGGTGCCGACCGTGCCAAATAAGCGAATTCCCGGTGCTATCTATGTGGTCAACCGGTATAAACTCTAGACAGGCTTTTTAGATGATGGTATATTACGAGAAGGCTGAGCAGCTCATGAAACTAAGGAGGACTTCCCAGGTAAGCTTTTGCCAAAATTCCCCTCTTAAGATAAGAGGGGTAAGGGGAGTTATGGTTATGGAAATAACCCCCAATATCCCCCTTACTTTAAGGGGGATATTGAAGAAGATAGGAGAAGGCTGAATAATTTATGAAAATTAAAATAAGTAAGAAAGTCTGGTTGATCATAGGAATCGCCATTTTTGTTATTGCCCTGGTCAGCCTGGTTAGAATCTACTCCCAGCAGGTTAGAGAGCAGGAGGAGTTGAGTGTTAGCCTGGCGGCGCAGCAAACTCTCTTGAGCAAGCTCGCTACTGATAAGAAAGACCTGGAAAGCAAACGGGATGCAGCCGAATCATTGTTTAACAAGAGTCAGGCAAAATTCCCTGAATCAGTGGAGAGCATTGAATACGGTGAGGACTTATTTGAGATTGCTGACGATTGTAATCTGGACTTAACCGGGCTCAGCCCGTCAATGCCGGGCACCAAAAAAGTAGGGGCTGTTACCTATTCTGTTGCCTCATTTGTAGTGAAGGTCCGGGGTGATGTGGATGACATACTTGACTTTATCTACGCTATAAGAATTGGCGATGGTTTTCAGCTACCGTGGAGCGCTGAGGTGAAGAGTGTAAGTATAGACATCGGGTACGCAGAGTCAGCAGCTACCATCACCCTGGATATCTATGGCTATAAAGGTTAAATAAGCATGGCGAAAAAAGTTACTACCTTATTTATCAGAGATACCAACATTAACCTGCTGGTAATGAATGGCAGACAGATAGAAAAATGGGCTAGTTTACCACTGGAGCCCGGCCTGGTTAGCCAGGGGCTCATTGTTGATGAGGCCCTGGTAGCCGACAAGGTTAAACAGCTATTTAAAGAGACGGGAGCACAGGCAAGCAAGGTTATCACTGCTTTAAGCGGGCACGATTCTCTGTATCGCATCATAACCCTGCCCGAGCTGCCCGAAGCTATACTTCCTGAGGCGGTAAAGCGCGAGGCAAGAAGAGCGATACCCACACCTTTAGAAGAGGTCCACTTTTCATACCAGCGCCTTCCTACTCTGACGAAGGGAGAAGGTCGTGTTTTCCTGGCCACCTTCCCCCGCAATCTGGTTGATGCTCTGGTCAAAACGCTGCATCAGGCCGGTGTTAGGCCATATATTATGGACTTAGCTCCTTTAGCCCTGTGCCGAATCCCGAATGAGCCTAGAGCAATCATTGTAAACGCCCGGTTAGACCACCTGGATGTTATGGTTATAGCAGACAGGCTCCCCCAGGTCATCCGCAGGTTATCCCTGCCCGGCGAGACTGAATCTCTAGAGGACAAGATGCCGCTTATCGCTGAAGAGTTCAACAGAACTATTGCCTTCTATAATTCCAGCCACATGGAACACCCTTTAGATCCAACTGTGCCCGTGTTTGTCTGCGGCGACCTGGCAGAAGTGCCGGAGAGCTGGCAGGCAATGGTTAGCCGGGCAGGCTATCCGGTGTCACCGTTGCCCCTGCCTGTGGAACCCCCCGAGGGCTTCAACCCCAGCGAATTCATGGTCAATATCGGGCTGGCTCTCAAGGAACTACAGTCAGGAAAGGGAGAAGCCAACTTTTCATTAGTGAATTTTAATGCCCTGCCCGAGGTCTATGTGCCCCCGCATTTCTCCATAGTACGGGTCCTTGTCCCAGTTGGTACTATCATTGGTATCGGTCTGATTATCTTCGGAGTAATTTTTGTCCAGACTAATCGCGTTCATACTGAGGAATTGCGTTCCGAACTGGCACTTGTTCAGAGCAGTGTTACCCAAAAGCAGAGTGAGATAGCGGCATTGAGAGCACAGGTTGGGTCGCTAGAAGCTACTGCCAGTGAGCTTGATACCAGAGTTACCACTATGGAACGGGGGCGCGCGAACATTGATCTGGATTTAGACGAGATTGTAAGCCTGGCGTCAGAGAAGGTAAGCTTGAGCAGTGTTAATCATGGGGGCAGCGCAGTAACTGTGAACGGGGTGGTTTCAAATGAGGATGACATTTTTAGTTATGCCCGAGATTTAAGGGAGAGCGGGAGATTCTCGGAAGTCTGGATTAAATCTATCACCCAGAGTGGGAGCGGGTTTGGTTTTGTGTTCTCCTTAACAAAATAAAGTTATTTGCAGAATTGGTGGCATAAAAGTCATGGCGAGCCGCCTTTTTTCTTGTCATTGCGAGGCACGACAGTGCCGAAACAATCTCGGCGAGACTGGTGATAAGGGAGCTTGGATTTTGGGATTTGGAATTTAGCCAATAAGGCACTTATTTTCTAGTGGCATTTTCGTTTATAATGGCGAGAACATAGGGAGCCCCCCAAATATTAGCAGTTATCGTAGCGTGATGAAATTGCTGCCAAGACTGGTCATCGTTCTTGTCGTTTGCCTTATCGCCATTGCCCTGCCGGCTGTGCCCGCACAAGCATACGTGTGTTTTGACCCTGTTATCGAGCTCTCCCTCAACTCGGGAGTTCCCGGAACAGAGGTCGTCGTCGATGGCCAGCGTTTTTATGAGAACGAATATGTCGAAATTTATTATGACGGGACCAGAGTAGCCACGGGCATGACCGATGATGAGGGAGACTTCACGGTCACCTTCAGCGTTCCTGAAAGCTGCAAGGGACCCCACGAGGTGCGCGCCGGGGTATTGGATGACACAGCCGAAGCTTACTTTACCGTGAAGCCGGGGTTGACGGTAAGTCCCGAAAAAGGCCCTGTGGGCACTACGGTTACTGTGAAAGGCCAGGGGTTTGCCAAGGATGAAGAGGGCATCGCGCTGATGTATTACCTCAATAGCAGCTACGAAACGGTAGAAGGGAATATCACAGCGAATGCCAAGGGCAGTTGGAAGACGAATGTCCAAATTCCTCCTTCCACCAGGGGAGAACACAAGCTAGACGCCCAGGGTGCTGAGAGCAAGTTTTACGATGTCGGGGATGCCATATTTAAAGTAACGCCGGGGATAACCATAGGTAAATCATCGGGCATCGTGGGTGAAAGCATAACGGTGACGGGCAGCAGATTTACGGCTAACGAGAGGGGCATCCAGATATTGTTTGGTGGAGAGGCAGTGGTCACGGACATCAATGCCAATGCCCAGGGTGATTGGGAGGAAAGCTTCCAGGTGCCTGAGATGCCCACAGGCACATATGGCGTCACCGTCGAGGGAGAGCAGACCCCGACAGGAGACATCAGCGGGCTCAGCTTCAAGATAGAACCTGGCATCGTGTTGTCCCCCGATGAAGGATACGTGGGCATGGACCTGACCGTCACCGGCCGCGGATTTGCCGCCGACAAAGATGTAGACATAATATACGATGGCAGCCAGGAAGCGACAGCCGAAACCAACAACCAAGGCAGCTTTGAGGTAAGTTTTCCCGTGCCTGAGAGCCACTACGGCGAGCGTCAGGTGACAGCCGAGGATGCCGAAGGGAACAAAACTGAACAACCCGCTGTCTTCACCATGGAATCAGACCCCCCGGACACACCAAAACTCATTTCACCATCCGACGGAAGCCGGGTGGGACTCATAGGCAGGGTGAGGCCAACGTTTGCATGGTCTGCGGTATCCGATGACAGTGGTGTTTACTATAGCCTGCAAATAGCGACCAGCGTCAATGTCACCGCCACTGGAAAATTCGTTTACCCCATATTTTCGGTTGAGGGCTTGGTCGGAACAGACTATACGCTGGAGAAAAAAGACGCTCTGCCTTATGGCACCTACTACTGGATTGTGCAAGCCGTAGATGGTGCAGAGAACGGAAGCGGCTGGACCGCAGCCCGTTCCTTACGCACCGGACTCCTACCCCTATGGGCATTCATTGCTATCATAACCGCAACAGCGGTGGGCATCATCGCCCTGGTTCGCTTTCTCTTAATAAGGAAAGGAATATATTACTATTAAAATGAGCGTCATTGCCAGGAGGTTGCCACGCTTCGCTCGCAATGACCGCTGCCTCGCCCTGGGCGGAGACAGATAGAAATGGTATAATATCGAGGCAAATGGAGGTGGAAAATGGCAAAGACAGTCTCGATATCTGAAGATAGCATTATAGCGATGCTTAAAGGATTACCTGAAAATACTCTAATGGACATATTTTCAAAGATGTTAATCCAAAGTGATACCTCTCCTTTAACTGATGAAGAAGAGACATCGTATAAGGAAGCTTTAAAGGAGCATGAGAAAGGTGAGATTATCAATTGGGAAGATTTGAAATAAGGTTTTCCAGAGAAGCAGCCAAGCAGTATAAAAAGCTACCAAAGGAATACAAGAGCTTGGTTGAGATTGCTCTTTTTAGATTATCTGAAGGTTTAGAGCTAGATTTAAAGCCTGTAGAAGGTGAAAAGAATGTTTACAGGATCAGGGTGGGTAAGTATAGGGTGCTATTTATAAAGTTTAATAAAACTGTGCTAGTGTTCAGGATATCTCCGAGAGGAGATGTGTACAAATAGGTAATTTGCAGAAATGATGCAAAAATCCTCGCGAGACTGTCCCCTTTGTCATTGCGAGGCACGATAGTGCCGAAGCAATCCCGTAAAGGGACATCCTAAATCCCAGGCACAGAATCCCAAACAATATCGAATGACAAAGCCGAAGGGACTAAACGGTTTTGGCACCTGCGCAATTTGCTTTCATCAATTTTCCCAAAGATTCCCCTCTTAAGATAAGAGGGGCAAGGGGAGTTATGGAAGTTATGGAAATAACCCCCTTTATCCCCCTTACTCTAAGGGGGAGGTTTAGGGGATGAGGCAGGTTTGGCATTTAAGCATTTGGATTTCAATTGTCCTTTGGATTTGGGGGGAAGAGGATGGTGAGACTAATACTATATTCCTATTACTAATGGGGTATTGACAGTAAGGATGGAGTAGGCTTACACTATATTATAAATATACTTGAATATACTATAAATCAGCGGTTGACTATATAAGGGAAAAGATATGGATGTTTTTCCATTGCTTCGGACAGGTAACTCAAGGCGGGCGAGCGATTTGCATATGGTTGTTGGCAGCCCGGCAGTGTTCCGCATCGACGGCTCCCTGACACCAGCAGACGGTGACGCTTCGCTAACTCCTGAGGATATAAACGAAGCTTTTCTCCAGCTAACCACGCCTGAGGAGAGGGAGCAGTTCCATCGCCAGCTAGAGCTTGACTTTGGCTATACATTACCTGATGTCGGTCGTCTGCGATGCAATGCCGCTCAGCAGCGCGGGTCTATCAGCCTGGCTGTGCGCCTGTTGCCGCCAAAAATTCCCACCATAGACGAGTTGGGGCTGCCCGCGATATGTAAGGAGCTTGCAATGAAGCCCAGAGGACTGGTAGTAGTTACTGGACCTACCGGCAGCGGTAAAAGTACCACTCTGGCAGCTATGATTCAACACTTAAATATGAATGAGACTCGCCATGTGGTTACCATTGAAGACCCCATAGAATATGTTCACACCGGCATTAAATGTGCTGTGACCCAGCGTCAGTTGGGCACTGATACCCTATCATTTGCTAATGCCCTAAAGCACATCTTAAGGCAGGACCCGGATGTGATTCTGGTCGGGGAGATGAGAGACCCGGATACTGCCGACGCTGTCCTTACCGTAGCTGAGACCGGGCACTTCATATTAACTACCGGTCATGCCCCCAGCGTTACTCAGGCAATGGAGAGAATAATTGATTTGTTCCCACCTCATCAGCGACACCTGGCTCAGACACGGCTGGCCTCTCTACTTATTGCTGCGTTGTGTCAGGTGCTTGTGCCCCGGGCTGATGGCTCAGGGAGAATAGCCGCCGTAGAAATTATGCTCGGCAATCCGGCAGTGAAGAGCCTCATTCGGGAAGGCAAAATCTACCAGTTACCCAATGTAATCCGTACCCACAGGGAGATGGGCATGGTTTCGCTTGACGAAGCCCTGGTCAGCCTCTATCTTAAGGGGTCCATCACTGGTGAAAGCGTGCTTAATTTCTGCAACGACCGCCCGGAAGTGGAAAAGCTCATCGGCAAGGTAAAAATGTAATCAACTGCCTAACGCGACCCCGCTTCGTTCCAGATTTTTGTAGTTGCCTGACTTATCAGGCGGCATCTCCACCCACAAGGCGAGGATAAACCTCGCCACTACAGTTACTCACTATTGTAGGGGCGGGGCTTGTCCCCGCCCAGGCAGGGATGGTCATTGGTGTTTCGAGCTTTGAATTTGTTCAGGATTTGAAACCCACAAGGCGGAGATGAACTCCGCCACTACATTCATTCGTAGGGGCGGGGCTTGTCCCCGCCCACATCACTAATGTCATTACGAGCGAATTTCCTCTCCCTTGACGGGAGAGGATTAAGGTGAGGGTGACATGCTGAAGGCGCGGCAATCCCATTGGCTAAATTCCAAATTCTAAGCACCAAATACTAAACAAATCCAAATGCCAAAGCCCAAATGACAAAGGCGCACAGTAGTCAGTAGCCAGTAGCCAGTAGTCAGCCGTCAGCTTTTATACTAATTTCTCAGGAAAGGGCTTGCCATTCCCGCAGGGAAATCTTCCTTCCCATAATCTGTTCCACTTCCTTGAGAAGTGTCTTGAGCTGAGGCACAGAATATTCAGCATTGTTGGGAATAGCCAGGGTATGTGTCTGATAACGCATATAATAATGATGCCCACCTGGCTCAGGTGGGCTAAAACCTAATCCAACTAATTTCCTTATGAAAACTCTTCGTTTACACGGTGCCCATCTAGCCACGGGCTACGGTTTCCTCAAGTACTGGTATGCCTTTGTTTAAGTCTAGTCCATCTATAACAGGCAAGTGGTCACCATGCCTTATCTTGACCAGTAGCCATCCTTCGAGAACCGACCTCAGTTCACTTTGGCACTGATAGAGCGTTTCGCCGAAAGCAATTGTCCCAGGGCATTCAGGAATCTTACCACAATAAGTACCATCTTCAAGCTTGTCATACATAGCTTTACTTATCGCTCGCTCGACGTACTCCATCAGCATGATTATTCCTCCACTGGAATTATACATAAGCCAGCGCGCACTGTCAAAGGAAATTGTTCCCAGTGTAAGTGAGGAATCCTGCTGGAGATTGCTTCGGCACTATCGCGCCTCGCAACGACAAAAAGAGGAAGGTGACTCGCAACGACAAAAGGAGATGTCATTGCAAGCGAAGTTGCCTGACTTATCAGGCGGCATCTCCACCCACAAGGCGAGGATAAACCTCGCCACTACAGTTACTCACTATTGTAGGGGCGGGGCTTGTCCCCGCCCCAGGCAGGGATGGGCATTGGTGGTTCGGGCTTTGAATTTGTTCAGGATTTGAAACCCACAAGGCGGAGATGAACTCCGCCACTACATTCATTCGTAGGGGCGGGGCTTGTCCCCGCCCACATCACTAATGTCATTGCGAGCGAATTCCCTCTCCCTTGACGGGAGAGGATTAAGGTGAGGGTGACATGCTGAAGGCGCGGCAATCTCTATTGCCCCCACCGAGATTGCGGAGCCTGTTCCGAGCGTAAGCGAGGAATCTCGCTCCTCGCAACGACAAAAGGGGATATCATTTATATTTCGTGCTTTGATATTGTTTAGATTTCACCGGCAGCTTTTAGATTGCCGCCTCCTGCCTCCTGCCTCCTGCCTACTACCTACTGACTACTGACTACTGTCTACTGACTACTGTCTACTGACTACTGTCTACTGTCTACTGACTACTGACTACTGTGTCTACTGACTACTGACTACTGACTACTGACTCCTGCCTACTGCCTACTGACTACTGTCTACTGCCTACTGCCTACTGCCTACTGACTACTGCCTACTTATGTATAAAAAAGCCTACCGGCGGAGTCAGCCAATGCTAGCTCCGCCGGTAAGTTATTCCAGATCACCTGGCTATCATCCTCAAGATTCTTATGATTTCTGCCATGTCCCGTGATTCCCACTCGGACCAGAAGTGGCTCCCGAAAATACAATTCCGGTCCACAAGCCTACGCCTTGGTCGGTGGGAGTGCCAGTCATTAACCACCCATAAGTGCCGTCAAACGTATAGATAGCCTTAAGCGTTCCTGTAATGTAACCAGTCACGTTCCCTGCACTCAGGAGGTCGTCTGAAGTGGTGGGCCAAGCCTGATTGTCAGCAAAGTAAGCCAGCGACGCCGTTTTCACGTTTTCCGCTTCGGTGTTGGCTGCAGCCTGGTTCCCTGTGGCCATAAAGCCGGCGATGTTGGGGATAACCACGGCGGCGATAATACCCAGAATGGCCACCACAATCAGCAGCTCAATCAGGGTGAAGCCCTTCTCTCCACTGTGTAGGCATTTAAATATAGGATATTTTGTCTTTATCATTTTTTCCTCCTTTCTTTAGATTTTTTTGGTTCGACTCCATTAATCTGTTTTATAGATATTTTATCGGTCTTCTTTCACCTCCTTGCTCATTTTTCTGGATTTAGCTCCAGTGATTCATTGTATATAGTATATATAATAAGCGTAGTCTTCGTAGCTGTCAATCGCCCATTAGTAATAGGAGAATAGTTTTGGCCCCGCCATATGGGGTGTCATTACGAGCGAAGCGTGGCAGCCCCCATTCTAACCAGCCCCACCATCCTCTTCCCCCCAAGCCCACTCACCTAAATCCAAATATCAAAATCCAAATGACAACTGAAATCCAAATGCTTAAATGCCAAAACTACCTCTTCCCCCAAACCTCCCCCTTAAAGTAAGGGGGATAAAGGGGGTTATTTCCATAATTTCCATAACTCCCCTTGCCCCTCTTATCTTAAGAGGGGTAATCATGCTGAGCAATCGTGAAGGAAAGGATTCCTTCACGCCTCAAAAAAGTCCCCGCAAAAAAAGGTGGTACTAACAAGAATGTAGAATCCAGTAGCCAGTAGGGGATCTTTCGAATGCTGAATTCTGACTACTGACTACTGACTACTGACTACTGACTACTATTCTCGGGATTTGGTGCTTAGGATTCAGGGCTTCCCTCTTCAGATGGTTCTGGCTTCAGTTGCCCGACCTCAAAGACACTTATTCCCTGGCGCTTGGCAAACTGCCTGGCTTCCCTGGTGAGTCCGGGAACAGCAATAAAGACTTTGTCCATAATACCGGCATCATAAGCCTTGTCGTCGAAGTCAAACACCTTGTTCAGTCCCATCGGCTTCTCATCCACCGCGATGCCGATAGCAATACGATGGGTAATGATGCCCTCATCCCTGATAGCCAGTATGTCTATGTTATGAGCAGCGCCAGACCGGCCTTTGACTTCAGCATTGTTCTTTACTATGTAGCCCTGTTTCTCCAGGTATTGTATAAGCTGTGATTTGGACTTAAATTCAAAGGGCTCCTTCACTATTTCCGGGCCTGGCTGGGGACCACCAGCCAACATTATCTCCAGGTCCTTGGGTTCAAGCACTTTTATCCTCTGGTATCTGGCAAATTTCTCCGCCTCTTCGCCTAACCCGGGGATGATAATCAGTATTTTATCGTGAATGCTGCTATCGTAGGATTTGACATCAAAATCCAATATCTTATCCAGTCCTATCTTATCCCGGGCAATCTCAACCCCGACAGCGATATTATGGGTAATGATGCCGTCATCCCTGGTAGCTAGAATATCTATGCAATGTTCTGCCCCCGACTTTCCCTTCACTATGGCATTTTCCGTTACTTCGTAGCCGTGCTGCATCAAGAATTCAACGAACTGCGCTTTAGAATGAAGTTCAAAATCCAGCCAGTTTCTCTTCGATTCATCAAGTCTATACGCGTAGACATTTACCTCGCCAATCTCATCCTCATCGACAAGCGAGGAACATTTCAGACAGCGCCACTTTATCAGCGGCACGTTAAATACCTCGCCGCAGTCACGGCACTTGCGCAGCACTCCCCGGCTCTGGTAGTCGGCACCCATAGTTCGCAGCTCCATTTTACATTTGGGGCATACATATCTACCTCCGGTCGTAAATTCGTCTTCAACGCCGACATAACCGCAGGTCGGGTGCTCGAAGATTCGGCCCCGGGTAACATTTCCTGAGCTGCATTTAGGGCAGTGGGTGCTTGGTCTTAAATTTACTGACTGGCACTTGGGACAACGGAGAAGCCTATCAAAGAAATTCCTTTTCAATATACCCTTATCAGTCAGGGATTCCATAATTGATACTGCTTCCATGCCTTTGACATTTGCTGTTTGCTCAACGATTGGATAGATGAAGCCCAGTTCAGTGGTGAAATCAAGCTGGGGTTTAATATCAACGATCTTCGCCGCCAGCATTGCCGCCACCAATTTCATCGCTAGCTCATCTTTCTCTATGGCGCTTATGGCTTGTGGAGTTTCTTTTGCTGCTACCTCTTTATCGACTTCTGCCATGCCTTGCCTCCGTTTACATAGTTAGAAAAGTATAATTCGTAATATTTCAGAAGTCAATGAGAGAAAGGTACTACCTTTGCACGCCCCGACTTGTCGGGGCGTGGCAATCCCCGGCGCTTGACAACCCCACCGAGATTGCTTCGTCGCCTGCGGCTCCTCGCAAAGACAAAAAGAGGAAGGTGCCTCGCAACGACAAAAGGAGGTGTCATTGCGAGCGAAGTTGCCGGACTTATCAGGCGGTATCTCCACCCACAAGGCGAGGATAAACCTCGCCACTACCGTTACTCACTATTGTAGGGGTGGGGCTTGTCCCCGCCCAGGCAGGGATGGTCATTGGTGTTTCGGGCTTTGAATCTGTTCAGGATTTGAAACCCACAAGGCGGAGATAAACTCCGCCACTACATTCATTCGTAGGAGTGGGGCTTGTCCCCGCCCACATCACTAATGTCATTGCGAGCCCCGGCTTGTCGGGGCGTGGCAATCTCCGCGGCTAAATTCCAAATCCCAAAATCCAAATGCCCAAATGAAATCCAAGCGCTTAAATGCCAAAATTTCTACTTCTGATTAACATAGGAATCCTTCACACTGAAGTTTCCCCCTTAAGATAAGGGGGATAAAAGGGGGTTATGAATGTTCCAACTATCGCCCCGATTTCATCGAGGCAACTACACTTCTCTCTTTTTGATATTGAGCAATGTTTGGGATTTGGGGCTGGGGATTTACGAGGCGTGTTTGACCTTTGATTTTTAAATCTCTGTGGGGTTAATTTACTGCCGAGGGAGGGACTCGAACCCACACTTCCCTTACAGGAAAGCGGATTTTAAGTCCGCCGCGTCTACCATTCCGCCACCTCGGCCTGACAATTGATAACTCAAGAAGGCGGCGGGCGGATTCGAACCGCCGTATCGGGGTTTTGCAGACCCCTGCCTTAACCTCTTGGCTACACCGCCGCAACTACCAAATTTACTGGAGCGGAAGACGGGATTCGAACCCGCGACCTCTTCCTTGGCAAGGAAGCATTCTACCGCTGAACTACTTCCGCTCTGAATGAATTTTACCGTCTTTTCCCGGTTCCCGCAAGCTAATCCTGGGTAATAGTTTAGTTTTTCCACAAGTTCCGTCTTAAAACTAGAGACCTATCCTTCATCAATCCCCATTAGCATAAAGATTTTCTCCTTCAACATCTCCCCTTAAGATAAGGGGGGATACAGGGGGGTTATGAATGTTTCTCAGCCTCCTATTTAATTCTTTTCCGTACCCCCTCGATATTCTGCAACGCATCGTTATTCCAGAATCTTATCACACGAATTTTCAATTCCCTGAGGTACCTATCACGATAAGCATCATGTTGTTGGCCATATACATCCGCATGTTGTCCTCCATCAACTTCAATGGCTAATCTTCGTTCCGGACAGTAAAAATCGAGGATATATGGGCCTACACTATATTGTCGGAAGAATTTAAGACCAATCAGCTGTCTACTTCGCAATATACTCCATAATATACTCCATAATTTTCGCTCAGCATCGGTTGCGTTCTCCCTAAGGCGTCGTCGGTCTAATTTTGTAGCCGGATCGTTATAGAGGTATTTACTCATAACTCCCCTTACCCCTCTTAATCTTAAGAGGGGTAATTTTGCAACAACTTACCTGTTATAATCCTGGTGCCGAGGGGGAGATTTGAACTCCCACGGGCTTGCGCCCACCACCCCCTCAAGATGGCGTGTCTACCTATTCCACCACCTCGGCCTGGCAGGGGTGGCAGGACTCGAACCCGCGACCTGCGGTTTTGGAGACCGCTGCTCTAGCCAACTGAGCTACACCCCTGAATTATTGTAATTATATCAAAAAATGCCCCTGGTGCTACTCGAACTCCCGACACGCGGTTTAAAAATATGTGGCTCGTTTCTTATCTATATAATGTTTGCCCATGCTGAGTAGGTATATTTAATTTATAATACTTAGAAGGAGGTGCAGAGATTACAACCGTACAGATTTATGATGCCGAACAAAACAAGATAGTGAAGGTAGAGAAAATCGAGAAGTCGGATGCGGACTGGAAGAAGTTACTGGCCGAGAAGCAGTATGAAATCACTACCAAGAAAGGAACGGAAGCCCCGGGTACCTGCACCTTCAGTACTGTCCACGAACCGGGTATCTTCCAGTGTGTACGCTGTGGCACTGATCTTTTCCGTAGTTCCACCAAGTTCGAATCGGGGACAGGCTGGCCCAGTTATTATGAGCCAATATCGCCGTTGAACGTAGTAGAACAACCTGATATGAGCCTGGGAATGGTGCGAACGGAAGTCCTCTGTGCCCGTTGTGACTCACACCTAGGTCATGTATTTGATGATGGCCCGTCACCGACCGGCAAACGCTATTGTATGAACGGCCTTGCGCTAAAATTCGTATCCAAGGAGCAACTATGAACCAGGCAGCCTCATTGGAAGTCGCTACCCTCGCCAGCGGTTGTTTCTGGTGTATCGAGGCGGTTTTCAGGGAAGTTGACGGTGTTGAGAACGTTGTTTCCGGCTACACCGGTGGCGCCACTGTTAATCCAACATACGAGCAGGTCTGCAGTGGTAAAACTGGCCATGCTGAGGCGGTTCAGGTAAGGTTCGACCCTTTAAGGATATCGTACCGGGAAATCCTGGAGATTTTCTTCTCTATCCATGACCCAACGACACTGAACCGGCAGGGTACGGATGTAGGCACACAGTATCGTTCGGCAATTTTCTACCACAGCGAGCAGCAACAAGCCATTGCCGAGGAGCTTCTTGCAGGACTCAATACAGCTCACCTGTGGAAGAAACCCATCGTCACGCAGATTGTTCCCCTGCATACGTTCTATCCTGCAAAAGACTACCACCAGGGATACTTTGCTCAACATCCTGAGCAAGGATACTGCCAGATGGTAATTTCTCCCAAGGTCAACAAGTTCCGCCAGCAGTGGTCAAAGCACCTCAAGGATTGATCCAGATTCGGCAAATTGTTGTACTTCACAAAGTTTGAAAGTAACAACTTCACATTTTGTCACATTTACGGTACGAAGACTTTAGGAGAGTTGGTCTGTGTGGTACCCCTGCCGGGACTCGAACCCGGGCACGCGGTTTAGGAAACCGCTGCTCTATCCACCTGAGCTACAGGGGCACGCCGCTACCCAAACCCTCGCTGTGTCACAGCTCTTTCTCGAGGGTTTCTGATTTTTATGTTAACCAAAAGCCTTAACTGCATCCCCAGAGAGGCCCTTCGTTAGCTCGATTTCCCGAAGGGCACTCCCGCCAGCTTTTCAAAATTTCCTGGTGGAGATAGGGGGATTCGAACCCCCGACCTCTGCGATGCGAACGCAGCGCTCTCCCAACTGAGCTATATCCCCAAATTCAATTCTAGCAATACTCCAAACTGTGGGTCAAATCGGCTGCTCCTGCGGAGGCTGAGATACATGGGTAACACTCATGGTATGTTTAGTGGTAATAACTTACCGTGAGGAGTTACCAGGATGAGAAAGGCAGCCAGCTTCTACTTCTTTAAAAGAAAACCCGTTGTCCAGAAGGATAGATATGAACTGTGGAGGGGAGTAGCAGCCCTTTTGAGTTTTGCAACCCAGGAGAGATTGAGAGTGGAGTGGCTGATCTTCTACTATACCGTGGGCAAGGAGAATGCCGCTCTCACTGCCAAACACTTCGGCATCTCAAGAAAGACCTTTCACAGGTGGTTCAAGCGCTTTAAGGACTCTAAATACAATGTCAAGAGCCTGGCTGACCAATCTAAAGCTCCTCGCCATAAAAGGAACTGGGAGGTGACCCTTATCCAGGAAGAGAGGATAAGGCGCTTAAGAAATAGATATCCTTACTACGGCAAGAGGAAACTGAAAGCTCTCTATGAGAAAGAATGTTCTGAGGAGATCTCTACCTGGAAAATTGAGAGGGTGATACGAAGGTATAAACTCTACCCTGACAAAAAGAAAGCAGAGAAGATCGCCAGAAAGAGAGTTAGAGCTCGCCAGAAGCCGAAGAAGAGGATTACCCAGCTAGTGAAGGAAGGGAGACCATGTTTCCTCTTTCATATTGATACCATTGTCATCTATTGGAATAATGTCAAAAGATATATGCTGACTGCCGTGGACCATGCCACCAAGTTAGGCTATGCCAGGATGTACAAAAATAAGAGCTCAAGATCTGCAGCAGATTTTCTTTATCGTCTCCGCTACCTTGTTAACCAGCCTATTGAAAACTTACAGACAGATAATGGAAGTGAGTTTGCCTGGGAGTTTGAAATGGCTACCGCCAAATTAGGTATTCAAAGGTATTTCTCCAGGGTCAAAACCCCAAAGGATAACCCGGAGATAGAGAGGTTCAATGAGACCTTAGAGTATGAATGGCTTTACAACTTTAATCTATCTTTAGACCCTGAAGAGCTCAATCCCCGACTAACTGAATGGCTTATAGAATATAACTTCAACCGTCCACACCAATCGCTTGCCTATCTTACTCCTGTAGAGTATATTGAAAAAGAACTTGCTAAAATCCGTAGTCCAGTGTTACCTATGTGGTCAGCCAGGACACCTCCTTGCCTCTGCCTGATAACACTGCTATACTGAGCGAAAGCTATGACCTATGAAATCGTCATCGGCCTGGAGGTTCATACTCAGCTATTAACCAAGAGCAAGATGTTCTGTAGCTGCAGCACCGATTATGCCAGCGCCCATCCTAATACCCACGTCTGCCCCATCTGCCTGGGTATGCCCGGTGTTCTCCCTGGCATCAATGAAAGAGCAATAGAATATACAGTAATGACTGCCCTGGCTTTAAGTTGCACCATCCCCGAATATACCAAATTCGACCGCAAGAACTACTTTTACCCTGACCTGATGAAAGGCTACCAGATTTCCCAGTATGATGCTCCCATTGGAAAAGGAGGTTGGCTGACCATTGATAGCAACGGTACCAGTAAAATAATCAATATCACCAGGGTGCATCTCGAAGAGGATGTCGCTAAATTGTGGCACAGGGGGGATTACAGTCTGATAGACGTCAATCGCTCCGGGGTGCCGTTGATGGAAGTTGTGAGCGAGCCCGAAATAAGCTCCCCCGAGGAGGCGCGGGATTACCTTATCCGGTTACGCAATATCTTGCGTTATCTGGGAGTGTCCACCGGCAACATGGAGGAAGGAAGCTTTAGATGTGATGCCAACATAAGCATCCGCCCAGTGGCTAGTAGAGAATTTTTGCCCAAGGCGGAAGTTAAAAATATGAATAGCTTCAAAGCAGTTTACCAGGCCCTGGAATACGAATCCAGGCGGCAAAAAGAGGTGCTTGAGGAAGGTGGTGAACTGGTACAGGAGACCAGAGGTTGGATAGATGAAGAAGGCATAACAGTGACCCAGAGAGCTAAAGAGTATGCTGATGATTACCGGTATTTTCCCGAACCCGATTTGCCTCCCCTGGTTTGGGACCGAGCCTGGATAGAGGAAATCAGAGCAAGACTCCCTGAATTACCCGAAGCACGCAAAGACCGATTTATGGCACAATATGGCTTGCCCTTGTACGATGCCAATATTCTGACTAGCTCCAGGGCCATGGCGGATTATTTTGAAAACTGCGTGAAGCTAACAGACCCTGACAAGGCAAAGGCAGTGAGTAACTGGCTTTTGGGAGATTTCAGCCGGCTGCTTAACGCTACCAACACTGAGATTGAAAATGTTAAAATAAGTCCGAAACATCTAGCAAAAATGCTTGGCTTGGTAGATAATGGCACTATAAGCGGACCGGCTGCCAAGGCAGTGCTTGAGGAGATGTTTCTCACTGGCAAGGGAGCCAGTGAGATTATAACAGAAAAGAAACTAAGCCAGATTAGCGATACCGATGAAATAAGGGAAGTGGTAAAACAAGTGATGGCCAATAATAGCGGGGCAGTAGCAGATTATACCTCTGGCAAACAGCAAGCTTTGACGTTCATTATAGGGCAGGTAATGAAAGCTACCAGAGGAAGGGCTAATCCAGGCGTGGTGAGAGAGATTATTATACACGAGCTAGGAGGGAAATAAATTGGCTTCTTATTTTCTTATCGCCCAGATACTAGTATCAATAGCCTTAATTGCCACTGTACTATTTCAGTTACGCGGTGGAGGCATAGGGGGTATCTTTGGGCAAGCTGACTCAGTCTATCGAACTCGGCGAGGGATAGAAAGCACCCTTTTCAAGCTGACCATAATCTTAGCCGTCCTGCTTGTCGTTTTTGCTGTTTTAATCGCTACTCAGGCTTAGTATCTATAGATGAGTTCCATAATAACCCTGACTACCGACTTTGGCTATGATGATGCTTACGTTGCTGCTGTGAAAGGCGCTATCTTAAGCACTAACCCTGAAGCTAATATCATAGACATCAGCCATTCTATCGAGCCGCAGAATATCCTTCAGGCTGCTTTCATGCTTAGTGTTGCTTATCGCTACTTCCCTAAGCAAACAATTCATATGGCTATTGTTGACCCCGGCGTAGGTAGTGAGCGCCAGGGGATAATATTGAAAACACCTTCGGCCCTCTT
>Ga0307426_1000118_pt1 | contig 48689 bp, 47 predicted proteins | sample SalMarWE160340MG_FD_202165 | JGI IMG/M metagenome (GOLD analysis project Ga0307426, IMG submission 202165) | Salt marsh sediment microbial communities from the Plum Island Ecosystem LTER, Massachusetts, United States - WE1603-40 | ecosystem: Environmental > Aquatic > Marine > Intertidal zone >... | reverse complement strand
CATGGGTGGGGGAACATCCAGTCCTCCCTTCCTTTTCTGGTTCCATTCTGCTCGGGGCTTTGCAATCCCCTCAAAGATTTCTTGACCATCTGTCCGAAGGTTAGTAATTTGCATCAGATATTCAGAAACCACAGCAGTAGAGGTGACCTTGTGGGTCCCAAAGGTTATGGTCCACTAACGCTCCCGAATTTTGAAGAGGAACCGGGCATGAAGATTCAGGCAGAGGATTACTCCATCTCCTGGTAAAATATTGTGAAAAGTGTCACGGTTTTTGAGAATCAGAAAGGAGGATGAAAATGCGATCAGACATATTGAAGAAGGGAATTGAAACATTGCCCCACCGGGCACTGCTTCTGTCGGCCGGGTTGAAAAAGAAAGATTTCGACTTGGAGAAACCTTTTATCGGGATTGCCAACAGTTATAATAACATTATCCCAGGTCATATCCATCTCAATGAGTTGACCCAGGAGGTCAAAAGGGGGATCCGAGCCGCGGGTGGCGTACCCTTTGAATGGGGCGTCCCCGGTGTCTGCGACGGCGTCGCCATGTTTGTGGAGATGCGATTAAGTCTCCCCAGCCGGGAACACATTGCGGATAATGTTGAAATCATGACCCTGTCCCATTCCCTGGACGGCTGGGTAGGAGTGACCTCGTGCGACAAGATTACGCCGGGGATGCTCATGGCGGCGGGCCGCTTGAATCTGCCGGCCATCATCCTCACGGGCGGGCCCATGAAGGCAAATGTCGTAGGCGGGAAAAAACATCACCCTATCGAAGGATTCGGCATGGTGGGCCAGGTGAAGTCCGGGAAACTGTCGGCTGAGGCCGCAGAGGAGATGCTCCCGACCATGGCATGCGGCGCGGGTTCTTGCGTGGGGCTTTATACCGCGAATACCATGTCCGTGGTGACCGAGGTCCTGGGAATGTCGCTCACGCAATGTGGGACGACCCCGGCCCTGGATCCACTCAAAAAGATACAGGCCTATGAGACGGGAAGGAAGATTGTGGATCTGGTGAAGCAGGGCATCAGGCCGAGGGATATCATGACTGAGGCTGCGTTTGAGAATGCGATCCGGGTAGATATGGCCATGGGCGGATCAACCAATGCGGTGCTCCACATCCCGGCAATCGCCCGGGAGGCGGGCATTGAACGAGGTGTCGAAGTTTTTGACATGGTTTCGCGAGAGACACCGCACCTCTGCTCCATTATCCCGGCGGGCCCGTATGAGATGGCTGACATTGATGCAGCGGGGGGTATTCCGGCGGTGCTGAACCGGCTGCGGGACGGGATCAAGGACTCGCCCACGGTGAACGGGAAGTCCATAGCACAGATTGCCGGGGAGGGGAAAGTTCTGGACGAGGAGGCAATCAGGCCCCTGGAGCGACCATATCATTCTGAGGGCGGCATCGCCGTGCTGCAGGGAAATATCGGCAACAGCGCGGTTATTAAACAGACGGCGGTAGCCCCGGACATGATGGTCCATTCGGGCCCGGCCAAGGTTTTCCATACCGAAAGGGGCCTGCTTGACGCCATCGGGCAAGGCGGGATTGCTGAAGGGGATGTGGTGGTCCTCCCATTTCAGGGTCCGGCCGGCGCGCCGGGCATGCCGGAGATGCTGACGCCGACGGATGCCCTGAAGGGAGCCGGGTACAAGAAAGTTGCCCTGCTTACCGATGGGAGGTTTTCCGGGGCTACCACCGGGCCCTGCATCGGGCATGTGGAGATAGAGGCGTTTAACGGTGGAGCCATTGGTGCCATCAGGGACGGGGATATCATAGAAATTGATATCTCAAAAAGATCCCTCAATGTGATCGTGAGCGACAGTGTCCTGCTGGAACGGCTGGAAGAACAGGTACCACCGGCAAGAGAGCTCACGCCTCTGCTTGAATCCTACCGCAAACAGTTCCTGGGAAAGAACTGCTACGGGGTAGTGGCGACTGTGTGATTGTTACAGGCTTTTCAGGAACCTCCCGGGGAGGTTGTCGAAGCCGCCGTTTGACATGAAGAGGGTTATATCACCCGCGTGTGCCTGATCGAGCAGGCCGTTTAGAAGCGCGTCAGTGGTCTCGAAGTAGGAAGCCGCAATTCCCTTTTTCTGGAGATCCCGGATCAATTGGCGGGAAGAAAAACGCTCCTCCGGCGGCACCTTTTGCATAAGCGGGGGTTCAGGGATCATGACCAGGTCAGCGGCTTCAAATGAATCAGCATACCGTTCCTGGAAGACCTTCCTCCTGCTGGAGTTGGAACGCGGCTCGAAAACTGCCACAAGTCTCCGTTCGGAAAACCGCTCTTTCACCGCACGGACGGTTTCGCAGACCGCGGTGGGGTGGTGTGCAAAATCGTCGACGACCAAAATCCCCCGTTTTTCTCCCAGTATCTCCTGCCTGCGCTTGACGCTCTTGAAGCTCGCAACAGCCTGTGAAAGGGCGTCTTGCGGTAAAGCAAGAAAACTTGCCAGCGCCACCGTGGAGAGGAGGTTGGAGATGTTGTGGCGTCCATAGAGGGGTGTCTTCAGGGCAGAAAATTCCCGGCCTTCCCGTGCGATGCGCAAATGAGTGGAGCCGTCATCAAAGAAAATCTCCCTTATTCCCCACATGGGTTGCCCGGAAAGCCCATAGGTCCAGACAGGGCATCTGGCACGTCCCAGTTCGTTTGCAATTCTCGGGTCATCGGTGTTGGCGATGAGGAGCCCGGTATCTGGAATAAGGTCAATTAATTTTCGGAAACTTGCAAGGACGTGATCCAGGTCGCGGTAGATATCGGCATGGTCGAATTCGATGCTGGTAAGGATCACGACCCATGGCCTGTAGTGCAGAAATTTGGGGCCTTTGTCAAAGAATGCAGTGTCGTATTCATCACCTTCGACAACAAAATAGGGGCCGTGGCCTGACTTGAAATTCTGGTGAAAATTGAGTGGGATTCCGCCGATCATGAACCCGGGATCAAGACCTGCCTTTTCAAGAACCCAGGAGGCCAGGGAAGAGGTGGTCGTCTTGCCGTGGGTGCCGCTGATCACAATGGATTGCTTCCCTTTCATGGCAAAATGGCCTAAGGCCTGGGGAAGGGAGAGGTACGGGAGTTTCAGGCGGGAGAGCTCCACTGCTTCTGGATTTTGCCGGGTAATGACATTCCCCACGATAACTAGATCTGGGGATGGATGGAGGTTTTCGGGTCGGTAGCCGGATAGGACGGGGATATGCAGGGATTCCAGAAAATCGCTCATAGGGGGGTAGACATTTTGATCTGACCCGGTAATATGGAACCCTTTGCTGCTGAGGAGCCCCGCAAGGGAGGCCATTCCGGTCCCGCAAATTCCCATAAGATGGATGCGTTTCACGGGATCCCTCACACTGTTGAGTCTTAATGAGAGGAGGGCGCGATCATTACTTGGTGCCTGAGAAGAGCGGTGTTTTTCCATAGGAAGCTGATAAATTTTCTTGCTTTTACCTGTTAAAAGGGATAATATAAAAAATTTGAACGATCAATAAAAAGCCCCTGTAGGGGCTTATTCAGTATTGAGCAAGGAGAACCCTAATGTCAAGAGTATGTGAGATCTGCGGAAAAGGACCGACCGTTGGCTACAATGTCAGTCATGCCCATAATAAATCCAAAACTCGATGGCATCCCAACCTTCAAAAGGTGCGCTGTGTTCAGAACGGGCGAACAAAGAAGATCAGGGTGTGCACGAGCTGCATCAAGTCAGGCCGGGTCGTGAAACCATAGCTCGTTTTTCCTGTTACACCCGTTCCACCATAATAACATGCTTGATCCTTTTTATGGCCCCCATTATTTCCTGCAGTTGCTTGTAATCGGCTACCTCGATGGTGAAGTAAAGGACTCCTTTCGCGTCCACCGTGGTCTTTATCTCCGCATGAATGATGTTGGCGTCTTTCTGTGCCAGGGTTCCCGTTATATCTGCAAGAGTCCCTTTCTTATCGAGGCTGGTTACCTTTAGTTCCGCTTGGTATGATTCATTTTCATCGGCCTCCCATGCCACATCCACCAGCCGGTCTTTATTGGCTTTGAGGACATGCGGGCAATCCTTCGTATGGATGGTCACGCCTCGCCCCCTCGTGATGAAACCGACCACCTCCTCTCCGGGCAAGGGATGACAGCAATTGGCAAATCGTATGAGCATATCGCTGATTCCCTTCACCTTGATTCCCTTCCCCGTCTTTCGGTGCTTGATTCGGTGTACCATTTTTCCGACCAAGCCGGGGGCCTTTTCATCCTTTAAACCAAGCTTGGGCCTCAGCCGGCCCACCACCTGTTTGGGAGAGACTTTCCCGAAACCTATCCCGGCAAGGAGGTCTTCTATCGAATGAAATGAGAGGTCTTTCGCCACTGAGGTAACTTGGTCGCTTTTGAGGATACTTTGGAAGGCAATGTGTTCCTGTTCCAGGAGCCTTTCCAGAATGTTCTTGCCAAGGGCGATGCTTTCATCCTGTTCCTGGCTCTTGATCCAGTGCCGAATCTTGTTGCGGGCCTTGGGTGTCTTTACGAATTCGAGCCAATCTTTGCTTGGGTGGTGTCTTGAAGAGGTAATGATCTCAATAATGTCACCATTTTTCAGCTCATACCGCAACGGTACCATCTTTCCGTTCACCTTTGCGCCCATGCATTTGTTCCCCACTTCAGAATGGATGCTGTACGCAAAATCAACCGGGGTCGCACCTTTTGGGAATTCCTTTACTTCGCCGTTGGGGGTGAAGACGTAGACCTCATGGGGGAAGAGATCCATTCTTACGGATTCCAGAAATTCCAAAGGATCACTCAGGCTTTTCTGCCATTCAAGGAGCTGCCGCAGCCACGCGAACTGTTTTTCGTCTGCTTGTTTCGCTCCCAGACCTTCCTTGTATTTCCAGTGCGCTGCAATCCCGTCCTCCGCGATCCTGTGCATGTCCCAGGTGCGTATCTGTACTTCCATCCGTTGCCCCAGCGGGCCGATCATGGTTGTGTGCAGGGATTGATACATATTTTCTTTGGGCACCGAGATATAGTCCTTGAAACGGCCGGGGACCGGTTTCCACATGCTGTGGATGTGCCCGAGGATCTCGTAGCATTCCTTGATGGTATCAACGATGACTCTGAAGGCCATGATATCGTAAACCTGGTTGACGGTGAGATGCTGTGTCATCATCTTCTTGTAAATGCTGTAAAAATGCTTGTGCCGTCCCTCTACCGTAGCCTTGATCCCCATTTCTTCCAGTTTCCTGGCGAGGAGTTCCCGAACCTCCTGTATGAATTTTTCCTGTGCCCCTTTTCGCTGGGCGATCTCGGTCTTTATTTTTTGGTACGTTTCCGTTTCCGTGTAGTAAAGACAGAGATCTTCAAGGCTTGACTTCAACCAGTAAATGCCCATCCTTCCGGCTAGGGGAGCGTAAATGTCCAGGGTTTCGCGCGCAATCATACGCTGTTTTGGTTCCGGTTGATGCCCGAGTGTTCTCATATTGTGGAGCCGGTCGGCGAGTTTTACCAGGATGACCCGGATGTCATTGGACATGGCAAGTATCATCTTGCGAATGTTTTCCGCCTGGCGCTGTTTCCGGCTGGAAAATTGTATTTTGCTGATCTTGGTGACCCCATCCACGATACCAGCGGTTTCCTGCCCGAAGATCCGCACAATGTCGGAGAGTTGCGCTTCGGTGTCTTCAATCGTATCGTGGAGGAGTCCGGCGGCGATACAGACGGTGTCCATTTTCATCTGGGCAAGGATGTAAGCAACTTCCAGGGGATGGGAAAGATAGGGTTCCCCGGAAAGCCGGATCTGACCCTGGTGGACCTTTGCGGAATAGACATAAGCCTTTTCCACCAGGGTGATATCCGCCTTGGGGTGGTAGCTCAGAATCTGGGACGTAATATCATTGAGTCGAATCATAAAGCAGACGTACCTGTTTCATGATAAAGTCCGAGGCATCTTGGATTGAGACCGGTCTGGGTGTTTTTTCGGTCCTCATTTTGACTTCGACCTCCCCGTTTATTACCCCGCGGGATCCAACAGTGACCCGGAGGGGAATACCGAGGAGGTCTGCGTCCATAAACTTTACCCCTGCACGTTCGTTTCTGTCATCCAGTAAAACGTCTATGTCGTTGTCACGCAGAGAGCCGTAAATCCGCTCGGCCGTATCGGTAACCGTTGATTCATGCATCTGGAGGGGGAGGATGATGACTTCAAAGGGTGCTATTTGAACGGGAAAAATGATGCCGTCATCATCATGGTTTTGTTCAATGGCGGCGGCCACGGTTCTCCCGACGCCAATTCCGTAGCATCCCATCACCATGAATTCCTTCCGTCCTTGTTCATCAAGGAACACCGCGTTCATGGCCTTGGAATACTTGATGCCCAGTTTGAAGATGTGCCCCACCTCGATGCCGCGTTTGAATTCGATGGAGGCTCCGCACCTGGGGCAGGGATCCCCTGAGGTGATGATTCGAATATCCCCGAATTGTTCCACTTGAAAATCGCGGCCGAGATTGACATTCCTGAGGTGAAAATCCTCCCGGTTTGCGCCGGTAAAGAAGTTCTTCATCTCCTTCAGGGCCTGGTCAGCCACCATACGAACCTTGAGATCTACTGGGCCTGCAAATCCTGTAGGTGCACCTGTTGTCTGGTGGACTGTCTCCGGGTCCGCCATTTCCAGGGTTTCAGCGCCCAGAAGATTTCGGAATTTCGCCTCGTTCAATTCATGGTCACCCCGAATGAGGGCTGCCACAATTTCTCCATCGTCCACGCGATAGATCAATGTTTTCAGGAGGTTCGCAGCTGAGACGGAAAGAAAGGACGCCAGATCATCTATGGTTTTGATATCGGGGGTATGCACTTCTTCCATTTCCTGCAGGTCGACTTCTTGGCTGGATGTTTCACTTGCCGGGGGCCTTATTTCCGCCTTCTCAAGATTGGCCGCATAGCTGCACTTGAGGCAACTTGCGATCAGATCCTCTCCGCTTTCAGCAAGCACCATGAATTCGTGGGAATAGCTCCCTCCAATGGCTCCGGAATCTGCTTCAACAGCCTTGAACCTGAGCCCGCAGCGCTCAAATATCCTGTTGTAGGCCTCATACATGCAGTCGTAGCTTTTACCAGCCCCCTCTTCATCCACATCGAAACTGTAAGCATCCTTCATGATGAACTCCCGGCCGCGCATAATGCCGAAACGGGGACGTATTTCATCACGAAACTTGGTCTGGATCTGGTAGAAGTTCAGGGGGAGCTGCTTATACGATTGGACCTCATCCCGTACCAGATCGGTAATAACTTCTTCGTGCGTGGGTCCAAAACAGGCGTCTCTGTTGTGCCGGTCCCTGAAGCGCAAGAGTTCCCTGCCGTAGTAATCCCATCGCCCACTTTCCTGCCAAAGCTCTGCAGGCTGTACGGCCGGCATCAGCACCTCAATGGCACCTGCCCGGTTCATCTCCTCCCGGATAATTTGTTCCACCCTTTTTATGGATCTCAAGCCCGCCGGGAGGTAGGTATAGATGCCGGAAGTCAATTTTCTGATCAAGCCTGCCTTGAGCATGAGTTGATGGCTGACGACTTCAGCGTCAGCGGGGATTTCCCGGTGGGTGGGAATAAAATAGGTTGAATACCGCATGTTTTGTTTTACTCCTTTTCTTTCTCGAGCGAGATGTCGCAGGTTTCCACAATTGAAATTCTTCTTCTATCGAAGTGCGGGCCGGAAGGCAATATTTTTTGCTCAGCCATTTTTCGGACTTCTCTGATCAGCACGTCGGCAAGATCAGACTCAGGGATCTTTCGGACCAGCTCCCCCTTCCTGAACAGGATACCCTGGCCCCTCCCGCCGGCAACACCGATATCCGCTTCACGGGCCTCGCCGGGACCGTTTACGACACATCCCATGATAGCCACTTTGGGTGACGCGGTGATATCTTCCAGCGCCTTTTCAACACGTTCCACCAGACCGAAAAGATCTATTTCACAGCGTCCGCATGTGGGGCAAGAAATGATCTCCGGACCTCGGGCCCGAAGATCCAGTGCCCGGAGTATCTCCCAGGCCACCTTGACTTCCTCCACAGGATCCCGGGTGAGGGAAACGCGGAAGGTGTCTCCGATACCCCTTCCAAGGAGGGAACCAATGGCAACGGCATTCTTGACGGTTCCTGAAATGAGCGTGCCCGCCTCGGTGACTCCCAGGTGGAGGGGGTAATCCACCTGGGCACTCAGGAGTTCATAAGCGCGAATGGTCGTCTGCACGTTGGAGGACTTGAGGGAGATTTTTATTTGATGGAAACCAAGATTTTCCAGGAACTCGACGTGTCTCAAGCCGCTTTCCACCATGGCTTCCGGAGTGGGGTGCCCGTATTTCGCGAGGATATCCCGGTGGAGTGAGCCCGCATTTACTCCTACCCTGATGGGAACACGCATTTCTTGTGCTTCCCGGACCACTTCTGCCACTGCCTTCTGTGAGCCGATGTTTCCGGGATTGATTCGCAGCCCGTCCGCACCTGCTCTGAGTGCTGCGATGGCGAGGTGGTGATCGAAGTGGATGTCGGCGATAAGAGGGATGTTTACCTGTTTCTTAATCTTCCTGAAACTCTCCGCGGCCTCCTCATCAGGAACGGCAAGCCTTACAATCTCGCACCCTGCCTTTTGGAGATGGTTGATCTGGGCCACGGTTGATGCCACGTCCCGGGTATCGGTGTTTGTCATGGATTGCACCGAGACAGGCGCGCCTCCGCCGATTGCCACATTCCCCACCAATATCTGGCGTGTTTTTTTCCTTTTCATTGGTTTCTCCATTCTTTTCAAACAAAAAGGCCGGCCTGTCTTGATTCATTTTTTTCTGCAAGCAGCCCGGCTCGGGCAAGAGTGTTGAGGGTGGTCTGCGCCTAGTAAAGAAACATGGGTTTCCCTCCGGCATGCCGCACCTTCGGCCGGTAGGCTTCCACGTCATAAAGTTCTCTGACATCGACCCTTTTCTGTCCCGCGGTGATTGTGCTCAGGGGGATGTCTGTATAGATCCCGCTGCTGAGCGACACCAACCGGCCAAAAGTCCCTTTGAGAAAGAGATCGATAGCGATGTTGGCAAAATTGACTGCTACCATGAGATCCAGTGAATCTGGGGCGCCGCTTCTCATCAGGTAAGAGAGCCGTTGGTTGAGGATATCCTGACCTGTGAGTTCTTTCAGGATGGCACCGGTCTGCTCCCCAATACCCCCGAGGCGTTTATGGCCGTAGGCATCTGATTCCCCGCTCACGATCATGTTCCCGCCTGCCATTTTCGCTCCTTCTGAAATGGTTATCATGGCGTAATTCTTTGGGTTTGCCTTTTTGTCCTGCATGATCAAATCAGCGAGTTTCCGGGGGTCAAATGGTACCTCCGAGATGATGGCCCGATCCACCCCTGCCAGGTAGGCGGATATGAGGGAGGTTTCTCCACAGTAGCGACCGAAGAGTTCTATGATAGCTATTCTTTCATGCGATCCGGTGCAGGTCCGGAGGGCATGGATAAAGCTGACACCCCTGGTGACGGCGGTCGAAAATCCTATGCAGTAGTCCGTTCCAAAGACGTCATTGTCCATGGTTTTCGGGATGGCAATGACCGGGAAGCCCTCCCGGTGGATTCTCTCGGCAAAGCTGAGGGTGTCATCCCCTCCAATAGGGATAATGGCGCCAATTTGAAGGGATTCCAGATTGTCAATCACCCTGCCGGTAAAATCCTTGACCTCATCATCCGGCCCAAAGGCTTTCTGGAGCAATGGCGGAACATCCTTCTTTTTCACCGCACTGGGATTGGTCCGTGATGTATGAAGATAGGTCCCTCCCGTGCGGTCGATTGTCCGGACATGGGGCGGATCTAGGACCTGAATACACCTTTCGGAGGCGTCAGGATCCTCCGGATTATATTCCAGTATTCCTGCCCAGCCGCGCCTTATGCCTACCACCCTGAGACCTTCACTTGCGGCCCTGTAAACCAGAGCCTTGATGCAGGGGTTCAACCCGGGGACGTCACCGCCTCCGGTCAGGATAGCTATGGTCGACGCATTGGAAGCTTTCTCCATGATTATCTCTCCATTTTTCATCGAACGTAAAGTGAGATGATACGCTAAAAATAGGGGATAGGAGCAAGCCCTGTCAAGGTGATTCTGATTGGGCTTGGCACCTGTGGTATTTTCCTTTTCTGTTGACAAGGCCGGTCAAAAAAAGGAAGCTTATAGTCAAAAGGAAAAAGGGAGGATAAGCGATGTCAGCTTCTGAAAAAATTCGAGCGTCTATGGAGCGCTCATCATGGATCCGGAAGATGTTTGAGGAGGGTATTGAGCGAAAGGCAAAATTCGGGGCTGAAAACGTGTTCGATTTCAGCCTGGGAAATCCAGACCTTGAGCCCCCTTCGAGGGTGGGAGAGATCCTTGCCGACCTGCTGAAGGACACCACGCCGCATACCCATGCCTACATGCCGAATGCAGGGTTTGTTGAAACAAGGCAAGCCGTGGCCGATTATCTCAACACGTTCAATAAGGCCCGGTTCAGCGCAGGCGAGATTGTCATGACCGTGGGCGCGGGGGGCGGTCTCAATGTTATTCTGAAGACCATCCTCAACCCTCAGGAAGAGGTGGTCATCCCAAGTCCCTATTTTGTGGAATACAATTTTTATCTGGACAATCATCAGGGTGTTCCCAAGGTGGTTGCTTCCCATCCCGATTTTTCTCTGAATCTGGAAGCCATATCAGAGGCTGTTTCGGAGAAAACCAGGGCGGTTTTAATCAATTCCCCCAATAATCCCACGGGACGTATTTATACGGCAGAGGAACTGGAGGGTTTGGCTGAAATCCTTACCCACTACAGTGCCAAGTTTGGCGAACCCATTTACCTCATTTCGGATGAACCATACCGGAAGATTGTCTACGACAACATTTCGGTCCCCAGTGTGTTTGATGCGTACCGGGAGAGTTTCGTGGTGACCTCATTTTCCAAGGACCTGTCCCTCCCGGGAGAACGAATCGGGTATGCGGCGGCAAACCCGGAAATCTCAGAGAAGAAGGAAATCCTGGGCGGTATGGTGCTGTGCAATAGGATCCTGGGGTATGTGAATGCTCCCGCCTTGATGCAGCGGACCGTGCGTCACCTCTTGGAAGACAGCGTGGATATCTCCATTTATCAAAGGAGGAGAGACATCTTTTGTGAAGGGTTGGAGTCCGCAGGCTATGACTTTGAAAAACCGCAAGGGGCATTTTATCTGTTCCCCTGCACCCCCATAGAAGATGATGCCGCATTCGTGCGGGCCCTGCAGGAGGAGAATATCCTGACCGTGCCGGGGAGCGGCTTCGGAGGGCCGGCCCACATCAGAATTGCCTACTGCGTCGAAGACAAGGTCATAGAAAAATCCCTCCCCGGGTTCAAAAGGGTGATGGATAAGTACCGTTAGGGAGGCGTAGGGTATAGGGCAAAGGGTTCAGGGCATAAGGGTTTGTATTCGATTGATAGCCAAGATACCCTGAGAAGCTCAAATGACAAAATCCAAATGCTAAATGAAATCCAAAATCCCAATTTCATAATTCAAGAGAATTATACCGTTAGATCCTCTTCTTGGCTTAGCTCTGCCGGAAGATCTCGTGTTTAACATCTGGGACAACGATTTCTTTGCTATTTGTCATTTGGCATTCATTTGAAATTTGGGCTTTGACATTTGACATTTTTGACTTGTTGGACAAACATATCTTTTTACCTCGGAATTGTCTCCGTTTGCGAGCTTAAATTATGCGAGAGGTAGGCTATGTATTCAAAAATACTTTCCTTGAGATTTCCAAAGCAGATCGCCCGCGAGCCTATTGCGGTCAATCTTGTGCGGAAGTTTGATTTGTCCTTTAATATCCTGCAAGCGACCATCTATCCAAGAAAAGAGGGTCTGATGGTCCTGGAACTGAGCGGGCATCGGAAAAATTTCCAGAGAGGGGTCAGGTATTTAAAGGAACTTGGGATCAGGGTGGAAAGCCTTGCTCAGGACATTAAGCGAGACGAAGAAAAATGTTTTCACTGCGGTGCCTGCACCGCAGTCTGCCCCACCGGCGCCCTTTTCGTCAGCAGGCCTGACATGCATGTCTTGTTTGATAAGGAAAAATGCAGTGGGTGCGAATGGTGCGTTTCCACGTGTCCTGCGCGCGCGATGGAAGTGAGAATGAACAAGGCGCTCCTCTCCTGACCGGAGGTTTATTTCTCTCTCGAACGGGCCTTTCGAGGCTCACACATCACTTTTTCCTCGTTTTCAATCATGGACAGATGACATCAAGAGAGCCTTCAAAGGTAGTAGTTGCGTTGAGCGGAGGCGTGGATAGCGCCATGACGGCCTCCATCCTCAAGAAAGAGGGGTGGGAGGTCCATGCCCTCCATTTTCTCCTGCCCGGACCCGAAGAAGTCCAGGAGAAGAAAACGAAGTCGGTGCGCGCCATCGCTGCAGTTCTGGATATCCCCCTGCAGCTCATGGATGTCAGGCCTTTTTTTGAAGACCTGGTGCTCCACCCCTTCATGGAAGCCTATTTCAACGGGTTAACACCAAATCCGTGCGTCTTGTGTAATGAAGTGATGAAATTTGAGTATCTCTCGCGGGCCGCAAAAGAACAGCACATCCCGTTTGTGGCAACCGGGCACTACGCGAGACTGATACGGAGGGAAAATCCCAGCCGGATATCACTTCTCAGGGGCCGGGACGCCGGCAAGGACCAGTCCTATTTTCTTCACCGGATAGACTCTCGCCACCTTCAAATAACCCTGTTTCCCCTTGGCGAAAAACAGAAATCATGGGTGCGGGACATGGCACGGAAGGCAAAAATCCCCTGCCACTCTCTTCCCGAGAGCCAGGAAATCTGCTTCCTGGCCGGAGGCGATTATCGGCAGTTTATTGAAACCAGAAAGAGAGAAAATAGTGGGGAAGAAGGTCATATCGTTGACAAAACGGGCACGGTCCTGGGAGAGCATCAGGGTGCACATCGATATACCATCGGGCAGAGAAAGGGCCTGGGGATAGCTTCTTCACGGCCTTTCTATGTAAAAGAAATCCGGATGCGTGCAAATGAGATAGTGGTGGCACGGAAAGAATGTCTCTATTCAAGGGATGTTGTTGCGCGGGATGTTCGATGGATTGAGGGGGAACCGAGCCCTGGAAAGGAACTCCTGGCACAGATCCGGTATCGGCACCTGGCAGCGCCGGGGATTCTTAGAATCGCCGGCAATGGAAAGATCCATTTTCGGTTCCATGAACCGCAGTGGGGCGTTACACCCGGTCAGGCCCTTGTCTGTTATGAAGGCGAGCGGGTCCTGGGCGGTGGATGGATTTGCAAGGAAAATGAAAAAGACATTTAAGATAGCGACCCTGGGGTGCAAGGTGAACCAGTATGAATCCGCGTACCTGCAGAGACGGCTTCAGGAAGAAGGGTGGATACCCGTGCCCCCCGGTGAGCCAAGTGAGGTGACGATTGTGAACACCTGTATTGTGACACAGGCTGCTTCCCATCAATCAAGACAGGAGATCAGGAAGGCCATCAGGGAGAATGAAGAGGGGGTCGTTGCTGCTATTGGTTGCTATGGGCAGGCCTTCCCGGAAGAATTGAGGAGCATAAAGGGACTGGGGCTTATTGCTGGGAATGTGGAAAAGAGCAGGGTGCCAGACTTACTCCTCTCTGCAGTTGATTCGGGCGACAGGGCGGATTTTTCGGTCCCGTTTCCCCGTGGTATGGGTTTTGAAGTGATGGATATCAAGAAATTTCCCGGGAGAAGCAGGGCTTTCCTCAAAATACAGGATGGATGCGAATCGTTTTGCAGTTATTGCATTGTGCCTTTCTCGCGGGGGCCTTATCGGAGTTTGCCCCGTGATGATCTCTTGCGGGTCATGGAAAACCTTGCTGTTGAAGGATATAGAGAAGTGGTGTTCACCGGAATCCATCTTGGCAAATACGGCATTGATCTTGGCGCGAAGGAAGACCTGAAGAGTGTACTTCTGGCAATCGGCAAAAGGGGTTTTCCCTTGCGGGTCAGGCTCAGTTCCTTGGAACCGGGGGAGATAGATGATGAGCTGATCGATATGATGGCCTCGGAAAAATGGCTTTGCCGTCACTTTCACATTCCTCTCCAGAGCGGAGACGACGGGGTTTTGAAAAAGATGGACCGGACCTATTCATCGCGTACATTCGGGGCCCTGGTGAAGAAAATTCATGCCGCGATTCCACTGGTTGCCATTGGGGTCGACGTGATGACCGGATTTCCCGGGGAGAATCATGCCGCCTATTCGAATACCTTGGCCCTGTTAGATGATCTCCCCGTTTCCTATCTGCATGTCTTCCCGTACTCCCGGAGACCGGGAACATCAGCCGCAGGATTCCCGGCCCAGATCCCTCCCCCCGAGAAGAAGAAAAGAGCGGCCGAGCTCCGTTCCCTGGGGTTATCCAAGAAGAATGCTTTCTATGAAAATTGTGTGGGAAAGAATTTCCAGGTAGTGATGGAAGGGGCCCACGCAAGAGACAACGGGCTTTTGAGGGGGATCAGTGACAACTATATTCCGGTTTTTTTCCCTTGCTTTCCACCTTGCCAAGATGATCTCGTTTCCGTCAGGATAGACAAGGTTGAAGCAAACCACGTTATCGGACAAGTGGTGCCTTCTCACCAGTCAGAATAGGAAAGTCCAGAACCGGATCGAGGTTGACAAAGCCACAACATATCTATAATAGATTATTCCATGATAGAATAGTGAGCCAGTTTCAAAACGCCCCCTTTTGCCCGATCTCTGCGTCAGGCTCAAATTTTAATCCTCGAAATATCCTATATATTCCTGTGGTTAAAATTTTCGCCTTTCTTGACCTCGAATCCCGCTGAAAGCGGGAAACATTTTGAAACTGGCTCTAGTGCTTAACCAAAAAGGCTTCAGCTTTCTGCCGAAGTATGAAAATCGTTAACAAATCAGGAGGAAAGATGGGTAACAAGTACAAATCATCGGCAACGGTAATATCCCTCGAAGAATCAGTGGGCAAGGTGCTGGCCCACGACATAACCGAAATCAGACCGGGACAGTTCAAAGGACCGGCTTTCAAGAAGGGCTATATCGTCCGGGAGGAGGACCTGGAGCACCTCCGGCGCCTTGGCAAAGAGCACCTCTACGTCCTGCACATGGGGCCTGATGAACTCCACGAGGATGATGCTGCTATCAGACTGGCAGATGCGCTGGCAGGACCGGGAGTGGTTTTCAATGAACAGGCTGCTGAAGGAAAAATCAACCTCAAAGCCGCTCATCGCGGGCTTTTGAAGGTGCAGGTGGAGGCACTCACGGAGTTCAACATGGTGCCCGATCTGATGTGTTCCAGCAGGCACAACAACATTGTGGTTGATGAGGGGGAGATTGTGGCCGGAACGAGGGCTATCCCCTTGATCATTGACCGCAGGGACGTGGAATCGGCAGTGGGTATCGCAAAAGCAGCAGGAGGAATACTTTCTGTGAAGAAGTTCTTCAGCCCTGTTACGGGTCTGGTTATCACGGGTAATGAAGTGTTTTCAGGAAGAATAGACGATAAGTTCGCTCCGATTCTGAGGAAAAAACTAGAGTTTTTCGGTTGCCGTGTAAGAGACCCGCTCTTCGTTCCGGATGATCAGGATAAGATCAGGAGGGCAATTAAAGGTTTGCTTGCTGACGGGATCGGCCTCATTCTGGTGGCGGGTGGGATGAGCGTGGACCCTGATGACGTGAGCAGGCTGGCCATCATGGATGCGGGTGCAGAAGATGTGGTGTACGGATCGCCGGTATTGCCTGGGGCCATGTTCCTCTACGGGCATTATGGGGATGTGCCGGTCATGGGGCTTCCCGCGTGTGTGCTTTATTACCGGGTAACGGTCTTTGACCTGATGCTTCCCCGGGTCTTGGCGGGCGAACGGATCACCAGGCGAGACCTGGCTGAGACTGCCCATGGAGGGCTGTGCCTCAATTGTGAAACATGCCGGTATCCTGTCTGCCCGTTCGGAAAATAGGGGCAAAGGATACCTGGAGAGAGAAGAGATAGCCTTTTTCTATGAAGACAAGACCTGCGACAGAATTTGCCCTTTTGGGGGCGCTCAGGGGTGGATCGAAGCATGGGTACGAAATACTCCAATTTCTGGAAAACCGGCTCGGTTCCACCTGGTATGTGAGTACGAGCCAGCTGTACGCCCTGCTCAAAAGGCTCGAGGACCGGGGGTGGCTCCGATCTTCTATTGAAGTGCAGGAGACACGTCCTTCGAAGAGAGTCTTTTCCCTGACCGCGAAAGGAAAGAAGACCTTTGATCAATGGCTCATGTCACCCACGGAGCATGTACGTGATTTACGGGTAGAATTTCTGGCCAAGGTTTTTTTTATCAAGGACCTCCAATTGAGGGGTGGCCGAGAACTTGTTCAATGCCAAACAAGCATCCTCGAGTCCTTGAAAAGCTCACTGGTGGAAAGAAGAAAACAGGAAGAAGGGGAATTCAAGGAACTGGTACTTGATGCCAGGATTGCAAGTATCGCATCGTGGATAGAGTGGATGAAAAAAAGGGCGGCGGCCTTCATATCAAGGGGATAAACAAGAAAATCTTTTCCCTTGACCCGGGAACTGGATCATAGGTAGATTAAAAAGTCATGAGAAGGGCCGCTTGGAGTGCAGGGGCCGATCAAAGATCTATCCCGGGGGAACCATATGTATAACGCAAGTGATTTGAGAAGAGGTCTCAAGATTGAAATTGATGGAGACCCGTATATTATTGTTGATTTTCAATTCTCGAAGCCAGGGAAAGGGCAGGCCCTGTATAAGTGTAAGCTGAAGAATATGATCAATGGCGTCATGTTTGATCAGACCTACCGTTCTGTTGAGACCTTCAAGCCTGCGAATCTTGAGGAACGAAAGATGCAGTTCCTCTACGCCCAGGACAATGAATTTTGCTTCATGGATATGGAAAACTATGAGCAAACGTTCCTTTCAGAGGAGCAGGTGGGTGACGCGAGCCATTATCTCATTGATAACCTGGAGGTGGAAATCCTCTTTTTTGGAGAAAGGGCCATCGGTATCACGCTCCCCAACTTCGTCGACTTAACGGTTACCCAGGCTGATCCATGGGCAAAAGGGGATTCTGTTGCAGGTGATACCAAACCTATTACCTTGGAGACCGGCTATAACCTCCGTGTCCCTCCCTTTGTAAATGAAGGGGAAAAAATAACCGTCGATACCCGGACAGGAGAGTATGTCACCAGGGTCAAAGAATAAATCTGCAGAGAGCGAAAGAGAGCGGATATCTCATCGCAAGCAGACTCTCCGGTTACGAGCCCTGATGGTGCAGGCCATCAGGGATTTTTTTATGCGCCAGGGATATTTAGAAGTAGAAACACCCATTTTGATCCCGGCTCCCGCACCGGAGCTTCACATAGACGCCATTCCGGCCAAAGGTGGTTATTTGCAGACTTCCCCCGAGCTTTACATGAAAAGACTCCTTGCTGCCGGTTATGAACGGATCTTTCAGATGTGCAGGTGCTTCCGACAGGGAGAGAGAGGCGACCTCCATCTTCCAGAATTTACGATTCTTGAATGGTATAGTTCCCATGCAGGATACCGGGATATCATGTTCGAGTGTGAGGCCATGATACAGGCGGTAGCAAAGGATTTGGGCCTTCCGGAGAAGATACAATACCGGGGGAGGGCTATTGATCTTGGGGGACCATGGGAAAGGGTAACGGTTCATGAGGCGTTTGAGCGGTATGGCACCCTGTCGCTCGAGAAATCCATGGAAAAGGGCCGCTTTGACGTATGCATGGTTGAGGAGATTGAGCCCCACCTGGGAAGCCCGGAACCGACCTTTCTCTGCGATTATCCTGCCTCAATGGCCGCCTTGGCACGCCTGAAGCCGGACAATGCAAGGGTGGCTGAACGCTTCGAACTTTACATGGGGGGAGTTGAACTGGCCAATGCATTCACGGAACTGACGGACCCGGCAGAACAGCGGGCGCGATTTCAAGAGGAAAAAAAGAGGAGAGGAGAACAGGGAAGAGAAGCCTATCCCTTCCCCGAAAAGTTTCTGGAAGCCCTTGCGCTGATGCCCGAGGCTGCAGGCATCGCTTTGGGATTTGACCGGCTGGCCATGATCTTTTCGGACAGTGCAACCATTGACCAAGTCGTCGCCTTCACCCCGGAGGAACTTTAGCCCGGATTTCTCACCTCCTGAAAATACTATCTCCGTTTTTGTGGTGACCTAGGCCGGGGGCTTCCCTTGGAAGGCCGCCGCCGTGACTTGGACCGAGCCGCTCTTTTCACAGGGGGCACTTTTATCTTCGAAGACAGGGACTGCAGCAGCGAATCATCGGGGTAGACACAGGCAAGGGAGGTACCCAGGTATTCCTCGATGGGGGGGATATAAAAGGAATCTTCCTCACTGGCAAAACTCACGGAAATTCCTGTTGCGCCGGCACGGCCGGTCCGCCCGATGCGATGCACATAATCTTCGGGATCCCGGGGCAGGGTGAAGTTGATGACGTGACTGATGTCCTTCACATGGAGACCGCGTGCTGCAACGTCCGTGGCCACCAGGACGCGGATTTTTCCACTGCGAAAATCCTCGAGGGTCCTGATACGCCTGTTTTGGGGAATGTCCCCGGAAAGGACGGCGCAGTTGATCCCGTACTGCCTCAGACGGTCTGCCAGGCGGCCAGTCTGATCCCGCCGGTTGGTAAAGACGAGGACCTTTTCCAGGTTTTGCCCGATAATCAGATTCAGCAGGACGACGAACTTTTCTTGGGTGGTGACAAGATAGACCAGTTGCTTTATGGATTCCGCCGCCACATGCTCATGTTCGATCTCCACGTGAACGGGTTCCTGGGTCCACTGCTCGGCCAGGCGTTCCACTTCCGGTGTCAACGTGGCGCCGAAAAACATGGTTTGGCGTTTATCTTTGCCGGGAGTACTGTAGACGATCTTGCGGACATCGGGGATAAATCCCATATCGAGCATACGGTCGGCTTCGTCTATGACGAGGATTTCAAGTTTATAAAGCCGTATCAGATTCTGCCTCTGGAAGTCGAGCAGTCGTCCAGGAGTGGCCACGATGATATCAACGATCTTTTCTGCCAGGGCACGCTTTTGCTTGTCGTAGCCCATCCCCCCAAATACGGACTGGATGTGGATACCTGTGTACTTTCCGATGGCCCGGGCGTCTTTTTCTATTTGCAGCGCCAGTTCCCGTGTGGGAACCAGGATCAGTGTCCGGGGGACACCGGGTCGTCTTTTGCCCCTCGGAGGTTTTTTTAACAGGCGTGTGAAGATACTAATCAGAAAAGCGGCGCTTTTTCCCGTTCCCGTCTGTGCCTGGCCCGTAGCATCCGATCCATCGAGGGTTTTGGGAAGAATCCTTGCCTGGATTGGAGTGCAATACTGAAAGTCTAAGTCGGCTATGGCGTGCATGATTTTCACCGGGAGAGACAGGTCATGAAAGCGGGTCCGACCCTCGAGAACGGGGACGTCAAATTCAGAGGCATGCCAGGTCGTTGTCGACTTTTTCCGTTTGGTTGAGAGACCGGATCCGGGCATTTTGGGCCTTTCCCCTGAATCCCGGACCGGGGCATTGCCAGGCCGGGTGGTATGGCCTGTTCTACCGGGTAAAACCGGAGCGGTTTTTTCCTGTGATGGGCTGTTTTTGTCCGCGGTTTTGCTAAACTGTTTTCGAAATTTCCGAATGAAGTTCTTGATCAAGGGTTTTCCTTTGCGCCCATTATCCTGCACGCGCATTATACTCCGGAACTCTCCGCCATCTCAAGACGAAGATCGGTGAGAAATCCGGGACACCATCTATATTTCTTCCAAGTGGTACACGAGGTTTTCGAGCTTCACGGTGAAATCAACATTTTCCACAATACAACACTCAGGAGTCCGCAAATGGGTGGGAGCAAAGTTCAGGACCGCCTTCACCCCCGCATCCATGAGGAGATTGGCTGCCTGCTGCGCCTTAGAAGGACGAGTTGCAATAATCCCTATTTCAATACGAAGGGGCAGAACTGTCTTTACAATGTCTTCAAATGATTTGACCGTGAGTCCACAGGAGAGTTGCTGCCCGATCATCTCGGGATTGGAATCGAAGGCCGCAACAAACCTATAATTTCTTTTCTTGAAGTTTTCATTGTCCACGAGGGCCTTCCCAAGATTGCCCATTCCAACAATACAGATGGTCCATGTTCTGTCGGAGCAGAGAATTTTCCGGATTGCCTCCAGAAGGTCCTGGGTATTGTACCCGACCCCTCTGACGCCGAATTCCCCAAAAAAGGCAAGATCTTTTCTCACTTGGGCCGGATTAACGTCACACATTTGGGCAAGCTTTTCCGAGGATATCACTTCAACCTTTGCCCTCACAAGCTCTTCGAGCGGTCTTGCATAGATGGCAAGTCGTTCAATAGTAGGTTCCGGAATTTTGGTCGCCTTGTTCATAATAACATGGACTGAAATAGGGGTTCTTGCTGAAAAATCATACGACCTTCTTTGGGCGATTTCCGAAAATTGATAAAAAGTAAAGCCGTGAGTAAGAGTGGTTGTGAATTTTTGCACATAACCATTGAAAAAAGGAGGACCCGATCCCGGGTCCTCCAGGGGTTTTGTTTCCTAGAAAAGTTTGTCAATAATACTTGCGAAATCAGGAATCTTGAAGACCATGATGAAGCAGATCACCAGGGCATAAATACAGAGGGACTCGATCAGGGCCAGACCAATAATCATGGTGGTCATGATCTTTCCGCCTGCTTCCGGGTTCCGGGCTGTTCCCTGGAGAGCGCCATTAATGGCATTCCCCATGCCGATACCGGTTCCCATGGCGGCGACGCCGATGCCGAATCCGCAGGCAATAGCGATCCCGAAAAAGATCCATACCCCTGCAGCCTGTGCCTCGGGTGAACCCGGGGCCGCCAAAGCCATTGAAGCCATGCCCAGTACGAGTATTGCGGTTAAACTTCCAATCAAACGTGTTTTCCTCATTTGAACCTCCTTTGCTGTTTTTATTGACCTTCTTCCAAAATCAAGCTTATTTCTAATGGGCCTCTTCCATGGCCCCGACGAAATACATGGTAGCGAGCAACATGAAAACCAGGGCCTGGATAAGGCTTACCAGGAGCCCCAGAAACAGGAGTGGCAGGGGAGCAAGATAGAGACCTGCCAGGGTGACAACGATACCAAACACCATTTCCTCGCCGAATATGTTGCCGAAGAGTCGAATGCTCAATGACAGGACTCGAGCCACGTGCCCCACCAGCTCAATGGGAAACATGAGGGGAGCCAGCCACCAGACAGGCCCGAAGAAGTGCTTGATATACTTGATCCCGTGGAATTTGATGCCGATGTAATGGGTATAGAGGAAGGTAAGGATGGCCATGGACAGGGTCGTGTTGTAGTTGGCTGTCGGGGAAACAAACCCTGGTATTTTTCCGATGAGATTGCACATGAGAATGAAAAGAAAGAGGGTCGCGATAAACGGGAAAAAGAATTTCCCTTCCGGACCGGTAATCTCCACCATGAAATTTTCAAGCCCTTCAACGATGACCTCGAAAATATTCTGGCCCTTCCGGGGCACCAATTGCACTCCTTTGACAAAAAGGATAGATGCGACAACCATGATGAGCATCACCAGCCATGAATGGGTGACATGGCTGTATGCATGGCCAAAATGGCCGAGACCGATGGCCTCGAAAAGTTTATCCAAGAACAAAAAACTATGTTCCTCCATAGACTATGCTACCTCCCCTGATGATTTCGAAAAAACCATATGCACCCCAAAGGTGACAATGCTGAAAACCACGACAGACAGTCCCACGGCCAGTCCCACGGGATTGACCCATCCCTGCCGGATCAGTAGGTAGATGAGAATTCCCAGAACCGCAAGCCGCAGATAGTATTTTCCAACGATTGCTCCCGTGTTGGCTCCGAAAACGCCATCCGCCCCGAAGGCCTTTGTGATGGTACGTTGCAGCACGTTGAAATTGACAATGATCAGGAATCCACCTAAAATAACACCAGTGGTGAATCTGTTTCCCATGAAAACAAAACTTCCCCCGGACAAAATCAAGAGGATGGTCCAATTGAGTGTTTTCAAGGTCCGAAATGTTTTTGTCCAGTCCATGGCAACCGGCTAGAATCTTTTTGCTTTTTTATAAAGGGTAAATAAATTACTGAAAGCCGCGGCGATTCCGACCCCCAACCCTATAAGGGAGAACCAGGGTTTTGTTCCGAGCCAACTATCCAGGTAATAGCCGCCGATGGCCCCAATGGCAATGGATATGGCCATGGCCATGCCCACGGTGCTCAAATACCCGACGTCCTTGATGGTCTTTTTGAGATCTTTATCCATTGAGGTAGAAGAGCACTGCTCTTGATGGGCCGCTGAAACGCCTGTCTCCGGACGTTGCCTTCCCACCCCGGTGGGCGTGATGGAGACTTCTCTCCCAACAAGAAAAAACACGTTGTCTCTACCACAGCCTTTCGTTCAAAGTCAATAGAAATTTCACAGGAGTGAACGAAAAGCCTTTGCAGCAAAATCAAGGGTTTTTCCTATCATGTCTTCCGTGTGTGCAAGGGAGAGAAAGGAGGCCTCAAACGGTGAAGGAGCCAGGTATACCCCCTGTTCAAGCATGCTGGTGTAGTACTTCTTGAACATATCGCTGTCACTTTTCTTGGCACCGGCAAAGTCGGTGACAGGGGCATGGCAAAAGAAGAGCGACCCCATTGACCCGGCGCGGTTGATGACGACGGGTACACCGGCGTCTTCTGCTGCGGATTTCAGTCCGCTGAAGAACATGTCGGAACGCTGCTCCAATACACTGTAAACGTGGGGGTCGTTCAGGATGCGCAGAGTGGCGAGGCCTGCCGTCATGGCAAGCGGGTTCCCGGACAGGGTCCCGGCTTGATAGATATCACCGTCCGGGGCCAGGCGCTCCATGCGTTTACGTTTTCCCCCGAATGCCCCTACCGGAAGGCCACCGCCGATGATTTTTCCCAGGCAGGTAAGGTCAGGGTCAATATCATAGTATTCCTGTGCACCGCCCCGGGAGATGCGAAAACCGGTGATTACTTCGTCAAAGATCAGTAGGCTTTGGTAATTTGTAGTGAGTTCCCGGAGACCGCGGAGAAACGTGATATCCGGGACCACGACACCCATATTCCCCGGCACAGGTTCCACGATCAGCGCGGCAATGTCGTCGCCGAATCGCTGAAAGGCCTCCTCCACGGCAGCCAGGTTATTGAACGGCAGGGAGATGGTCTGCCTGGCAAGATCTTTGGGTACTCCCGGACTTCCTGGAATGCCGAAGGTCGCGACCCCGGAGCCTGCTTCCACCAGGAGACTATCCCCGTGGCCGTGGTAGCAGCCATCAAATTTAATGATCCTATTTCTCCCCGTGATGCCCCGGGCCAGGCGAATGGCGCTCATGGTGGCTTCCGTGCCCGAATTTACCATCCGGACACAGTCAATGGAGGGCACCATGCTCACGATGAGTTCTGCCATTGCCACTTCCAGTTCGGTAGGGGCCCCGTAACTGGTGCCGCGCTGAATAGCCTCAGTAAGGGCACTGAGAACGTCCGGATGTGCGTGTCCCAGGATCATAGGGCCCCAGGAAGAGACATAATCTATATAGGTATTTCCATCCGCGTCCCACAGGGTGCAGCCCTGAGCCCTGGCAATGAATGGAGGGTCAATGCCGACGGCCTTTCCAGCCCTTACCGGGCTGTTGACGCCGCCGGGGATATATTTTTTTGCCTTTTCAAAAAGCTCCTTCGATTTTTTTCTCATGACTCTATCCTTCTTTCCCTTCAGCGTATCCACATCAATAACTACCTTACGCCTTACGCCCTGCGTCCTGTTTCTAGAAATATTCCATACTCGTTTTCTTGAATTCCTTCTCGCTGAAGAGAAGAGTATAATCGCCAATGCCCACTTTCCGTGAGAGCCGCCGGGCTATTTCATGACAATCTTCCTGATTGGCGCCATGTACCATAGAATAAAGGTTATAGGGCCAGTCCTTCTGCGGTTCCCGCTGGTAACAATGGGTTACCTCTTTGAACCCGGCGATGGCCCTTCCCACTTCTCCCAACCGCCCTTCAGGCACTTTCCAGACCACCATGGCATTGGCGCTGAAGCCTGCCTCCTGGTGACGCAGGGTGGCACCGAACCGTCTGATGACGCCGCGCTCGTTCAGTTTCCGGATCTCTGCCAGGAGCATTGACTCAGAGATACCAAGTCGTTCAGCCAATACGGCAAAGGGTCTGGGGGCGAGAGGAAGGTCTCCCTGAATGAGGTTTATGATTTTTTTCTCCAGTTCATTGATCATTTGGATTTCAATTGACATTTGTCATTTCCGATTTATCCGGGTTACGGTCCACATAAACGAAATATCAGCCTGTTGTCAAGAGACTATGCACATTGCACGATTTGCAATGTACTTGATCAGGGATGAAAAAGGGTGTATGAAAAAGTATGGCGTAAGGCGTAGGGCATAGGGCATAGGGCATAGCGCATAGGGCATAGGGAGTAAGGCATGAAGGTGTCGGGTGTCGGTGATCGAATAACCAGGAGTGGAAAAGCGCATGGTTGCATTTGAAAAAATTGTGGAGCGAAAGATAAAAGAAGCGCTGAAGGAAGGCGTGTTTGACGATCTTCCGGGGAGCGGTCAGCCCGTGGACCTTGAGGACGATTCTAATGTGCCTGACGATCTCAGGCTTGTCTACAAGATATTGAAGAATGCTGATTGCCTTCCCCCGGAGATCCAGCTCAGGAAGGAAATCCGGCAGATGGAGGATATGCTGGACAGCATCCCGGACGAGAAAGAAAAGTACCGCCAGATCAAGCGGATCAATTTCAAGATCATGCAGTTGAACATGATGGGCAAGAAATCTCCTCTGCTGGAGGACGATCAGATCTATTACGATAAAGTAATCGATAAATTAGACAGGAAGAGATGATCGTGATTTTATAGTTTCACGATTCCCCCAGGGAGGAAGAAAGATGCAGCATCGGGTCCTTATCATGCGATGTGATACCTATGATCCCGATAGGATTGCAGGTATTGTGAAAGAAGGGATGGAGGAACTCGATGTCCGGCCAACCGGAAGAATCCTCCTGAAACCGAACGTGGTCATTGCTCACCCGGAGTTGTTCCCGCATGCCTTCACCCGGAAGGAATTTCTTGACGGCGTGATCACCGCCACCCGGGAGCGCGCAAGGGAACCGGAAGAAATCGCCGTTGGTGAACGCTCGGGTATCATTATCCCGACCAGGTTCTGTTTCAAGAACGCGGGCTACCCGGAGGTGATCAGGAAACACCGGGTCAAGACCTACTATTTTGATGAATACCCCCAGGTTTCTGTATCTCTGCACAAAACCGGTGCACTGAGAGGGCAGGTCTTTATCCCGAAGCCCCTTTCCCGCACCGACTATCTCATTAATGTTCCCAAGTTCAAGGCACATCCCTGGTGCAGGCTCACCCTAAGTCTCAAAAATTATATCGGCATCCAGGACGACCGGCACCGGCTCGTGGATCATAACTTATTTCTGGAACAGAAGATCGCAGACCTCCAGGAGGTGATTCAGCCATCCTTTGTTGCCATTGACGGCATCGTGGCCGGGCAGAAGATGATGTTGACACCTACGCCGTTCTCCCTGGGTGCTATTGTTATGGGCACCAACTCGTGCGCCGTTGACACGGTGGGATGTCACATGGTTCACGTTGACCCGAAGGATCTCGTCCATCTCCGGTTGACGTCCCAGCGGGGCTTTGGGCCCATGGATCTGGATGAGATAGAGGTGTCCGGTGATTTCCCGCTGGAAGAAGTGCGTACGAAGACGAAAGATTTTCAGTTTTGCATGGAGCGTATTGACGATTATTTCGGCGGTGAGAGCAACCTGCGGTGCACCGTCGGTTCGTTTCCGGAAAAGCATTCTCTTGATTATTGCTGGGGAGGGTGTCCCGGTGCCCTGCAGGAGGCCATGCATATTTATCGGGCCTATCTGCCGAATGTGGACAAAGAGATGAGAAAGATCCATGTTGTCGTGGGGAAAGTTGAGGGCCCCCTGGAATTGGAACCGGATGAAAAAGTGATATTTGCGGGTGACTGCACGAGCTGGGAAGGAGAAATAGGAGGAGAACAGGTCAAAATCAAAAGCAGTTACAAAACTCCAGGAGAGGTTGACGAGGGGAAAACCCGGTCCAACGACATGCTTTTGAAGACCTTCCGGGCCCTTTTTCACGCCTTCAGAAACCGGGGATCCAGGTATCTCCATGCAAAAGGGTGCACCCTTTCCGTGGCTGACAATGTGCATTACCTGTCCGCGGTCGGCAGGATTCCCAACGTCACCCTTGACCCCAAATTGATGATCCCGCTGAACATCTCCTACTGGCAGATGCGGATCCATCGTTTCCTGCACCGGTTCATGGATTGACATGGGTCGTTCTGCTGCTTCCCAAAGCGCATCTTGCCTCCCTTTTCGGAAAAAGGTTTGAAAAAAAATATTTTTTTCTGCTATACTCGCCCCGTTTTCAAAACCTTTTGTCTGAAAAGGCCGGCTGCTTCCCGTGAACGGGGCAGACTGCAGGAAATCAACCACTACCCGTCCCGGTGAGCGTCCCGCCGTGGATGGAATGGAATGTTCGGGAGTCACTATGGAAAAAGAAAAAACGATTGTTATTGATGGGAAGAAGTTTGTCTTCAACGCTGGTGAAACCATACTGGAAGTTGCCAAACGCAACGGCATTGATATTCCTACCCTCTGTTACTTGAAGGGGGCGTCGCCCACCGGGTCGTGCCGAATCTGTGTGGTGGAAGTGGAAGGCGCGAGAAATCTGGTGGCCGCCTGTGCGGCGCCCGCGGCCCCAAATATGGTGGTCAGGAGTGAATCTCCCCGCGTGGTAAAGGCGAGGAGGATGAATCTCGAGCTGTTGCTTTCCTCCGGTCATCATAACTGCCTGGCCCAGGACTTTGACATGGATTCCTGGACGGATTTCCAGCTCCAGGCCATGGAACCGGAAGAACACCGGGATCTTTGTCCGGCATACGGCGACTGCCGTCTCCAGGAGCTTGCCATCAAGTACCAGGTGATGGGAAACCGCTTCCCTCCGGCGGAAACACACTATCCTATCGAAAATGTGAACCCGTTCTTTGTACGGGATTTTTCGCGCTGTATCCTTTGCGGAAGATGTGTCCAGGCGTGCAATGATATCCAGGTAAACAACGCCATCAGTCACGGGTATCGCGGTTCTGAATCCAAGATCGTGGCAAAAGGAGACCTCGCCTTGAAGGATTCCGATTGCGTGTTTTGCGGTCAGTGCGTGCAGGCATGCCCGGTGGGAGCCCTTTACCCGAGGGACCATGTCTCTCCGTTTTTCTCTCCCATTGAAGTGAAAAAAGTGCGTACCACCTGTTCCTATTGCGGCGTCGGCTGCCAGCTCTATCTCCATGTTGCAGATAACAGGGTGGTGCAGGTTACCGCGGTTGAGGATGTAGGCCCCAATTATGGAAGACTTTGCGTAAAAGGACGTTTTGCCTATGATTTTCTGGGTCATCCGGATCGGTTGAAAACCCCGCTCATCCGGGAAAATGATACATTCAGAGAAGCCACCTGGGACGAGGCCCTGGATCTGGTTGCAAGCAAACTGTCTGAAATCAAGGAGGCATCGGGGCCAGATTCTATCGGTGTATTTACCAGTGCGCGCCTCACCAATGAGGAAAACTACCTCGCTCAGAAGATGACCCGGGCAGCCATGGGTACGAACAACATCGATCACTGCGCCCGTCTCTGACATTCTTCCACGGTGGCCGGTCTGGCCGCAGCCTTTGGAAGCGGAGCAATGACAAATCCCATTGAAGACATAGAAAAATCAGATGTTATCCTTATTACCGGTTCCAACACCACGGAGAATCATCCGGTATTGTCTGCCTATGTGAAACGTGCGGTGACCCAGAAGGGCGCCAAACTGATTGTGGTGGATCCCAGGGAGATCGTGATCACCAAATTCGCAACGCTCTGGTTGCGGCAAAGACTGGGAACCGATGTGGCATGGATCAACGGGATGATGCACGTGATCATTAAGGAAGGTCTCTATGATGAAAAATATGTCCTTTCCCGGACCGTGGGTCTGGAGGATCTCAAGAAAACGGTAGAGAAATACACTCCTGCCCATGTGGAAGAAGTCTCCGGCATACCCCAGGAACAATTGATTGCTGCCGCCAGACTCTATGCGAGTGCTCCAGCGGCATCGATTCTGTATGCCATGGGGATCACCCAGCACACCACCGGTACCGATAATGTGAAGTCCCTGGCAAACCTCTCTATGCTTTGCGGCAATGTGGGTGTCCCCGGGGGTGGGGTGAATCCCCTGCGGGGCCAGAACAATGTCCAGGGTGCCTGCGACATGGGTGGATTACCCAATGTGTACACGGGCTACCAGAAGGTGGCGGACCTCGCGAACCAGGCGCGCATGCAGGAGGCCTGGGGTGTAAAAAGCGTGCCCCAGGCGCCGGGTCTGGCGGTGACGGAGATGATGAACGCCGCCAAGGAGGGCAAGATAAAGGCCCTTTATATTATCGGGGAAAACCCCCTGGTATCGGATCCGGACTTGAACCATGTGAAGGAGTGCGTGGAAAAGCTTGATTTCCTGGTGGTGCAGGATATCTTCCTGAATGAGACGGGACGAATGGCGGATGTGGTTCTCCCCGCAACGGCGTTTGCCGAGAAAGACGGAACATTTACCAACACGGAGAGAAAAGTCCAGCGGGTCCGGAAGGCCCTGGATCCTCCCGGGGAGGTTAGAGAGGATTGGAAGATCCTCTGTGACTTGTCCACCAGGCTCGGGTATTCCATGTCCTATGAAAGCCCTGAAAAGATCATGGAGGAGATCGCCGAAGTAACGCCTTCCTATTGCGGGATCAGGTATGACCGCCTCGAGATGGAAGGGCTCCACTGGCCGTGCACCGGGACGGACCATCCCGGGACCCCGTGTCTCCATATGGACCAATTTACCTGCGGACTCGGAGTATTTCACGCCATAGGCTATATCCCGCCTGCGGAAGTACCCAATGATGAATACCCTTATTATCTCACCACGGGGCGGGTGCTCTATCAGTATCATACCGGGACAATGACGATGAAATCGGATGGATTGAACACCCTGGCTCCCGAATGTTTTGTAGAGATTTCCATCGATGACGCCTCCTCGGGAAAAATCGGTGAGGGAGACAGGATCAGAGTCGCCTCCAGACGAGGGGAAATAGAGGCGATCGCACGGGTATCTGAACGGGTGGAAAAAGGAACGGTCTTTATCCCATTTCATTATGCCAATGCCGCGGCAAACAAGCTGACAAACGCGGCTCTGGATCCCATTGCCAAGATCCCTGAGTACAAGGTTTGCGCCGTGCGCATAGCAAGAAGTTAGGCATGGCTTGTGATTGTCGTTGGAAGGAGATTAATAATGCATCAGTTGAAAAACCTTGAAGAAATCAATCCTGATCTGACTCCTGAAGTGATGTTGCAGGTGGATGAGATCATCGGACAATTCAAAGGAAAACCGGGATGCCTGATACCGGTCCTGGAGGAATGTCAGCGGGTGGTGGGGTACCTCCCTCTCGAACTCCAGGAATACATCGGGAAAGGACTGAATATTCCCGGGAGCACCATTTTCGGCGTCGTAACGTTCTATTCATTTTTTTCAATGGTACCCAAGGGAAGGCATCTTATCAAGGTCTGCCTTGGGACTGCCTGTTACGTGCGGGGAAGCAAGAATTTACTGAAACGTTTGACCGATGATCTCGACCTCGTGCCGGGACAGACGACGGATGACAGACGCTTTTCCCTTGAAACCGTCAGATGCCTCGGTGCTTGCGGTTTGGCTCCTGCTGTTGTGGTTGATGCGGATACCCACGGAGGTGTCCGTCCGAACAAGCTCGGTGATATCCTTGCAAAATACGAATAGGACACCCATGAAATTATCGCACATAAAAGAGATCCTGAAGGCCAAAGTGCTGGTGGGAGAGGAGAAGCTCGATTCGCTTGTCGTGGCGGGAACTGCGAGCGATTTGATGAGTGATATGCTCCGGGGACCGACATCCGGGTCCCTCCTTCTGACGGGCCTCAATAACATTCAGGTGATACGGACATCAGTCATCTCGGGGGTGGCGGCGGTGGTGCTTGTCCGGGAAAAAAGGCCTACCGCGGAAATGATAATCCATGCGGTGGAGCATGATCTCCCTCTTTTGTCAACGCCGTTTACGATGTATTCCGCGTGTGGAAGACTCTTTCGAGAAGGTTTGCGGGGCGTTGAGAATCGGGGTTCCAGGGTCTCGGGCGCGGAAATAGTATAGGCCGCACGTCTCTTTCAGGAGTGAGCCTCATATGCCTCAATTACAAAAGCGCTTTAATGTGGACCCGAGGGATTTCGTGCGAGCCGGCGAAGCCTCGCTCCAGGTACAAAGAATGTTGCGAAATATCGGTTTCGAGGAGCAGATTATTCGCCGTGCATCGGTGTGCGCCTATGAAGCCGAGATGAACATTGTCATGTACGGGGGAAAAGGGGAGCTTGTGCTGACGGTGAATCCTAATCAAATTGAGCTGCAGGTCAATGACGACGGGACCGGTATCGGGGACATTGGAGCGGCCTTGCAGGAAGGATTTTCAACCGCCCCCGCGGAATACAGGGAAATGGGTTTCGGCGCGGGTATGGGACTCCCGAATATCAAGAAAAATGCCGATTCCCTGGACATACGATCAGGCCATGATCAGGGAACCCGGTTGAAGATTTTGTTTCATCTTACAGGGGAACCGCGGTGAACAATCAATCTCCATTATGTACGACCCCGGTCCACTACATAGAGATCGACGAAACGCGTTGTAATGGTTGCGTTCTGTGCATGAGGGCATGTCCGACCAAGGCGATCAGGGTACACGAAGGGCGCGTGGCAAAGGTCGTGGGGGTTTGTGTTGACTGCGGAGAATGTATCCGGATCTGCCCACGTGGGGCAATCCGCGCAATTGCCAGTGACAAGAGAGATATGGCGGAGGCCAGATACTCGGTGGTAAGTGCTTCAACCGTACTTTACTCCCAGTTCGGTGAAGAGGTGACGCCCAATGATATCCTCCTGGGCCTGAAGAAAATGGGATTTTCTTATGTGCATGATCAATCATATACCAATGAGATGTTCAATGTAGCCATTGAACTTTATATCAAGGAGAACAAGAAAAAAGAGCACGCACCATGGCCCTTGATTTCCCCCGTCTGTCCCGTTGTGGTGAGACTGATCGCTACCCGTTTCCCTGATCTGCTTTCTCACATCCCGCCCCTTGCCGCCCCGAGAGAGATAGTGGCCAGGGAGGTGAAAATGAGGCTTTCCTCGAAATTCGGGTGTGACGAGTCGGAGATAAAAACCGTCCATATATCTCCATGCCCAGCAAAGATGATCTGTATCAAGGAGCGTTTCTTTCAGGACCATTCCTATATTGACGGCGCTGTGGGAATTTCTGATATTTACGGTGTCTTGAAAAAGAATATTGAAAAGGTTGAAGAAGACAAGGTGTTGCATCATTCGGGCGGCATGGGCCTTGGATGGGGCATGTCTGGCGGCGAGATTTCGGGGGTACAGATGAATTGTCTCGCCGTTTCCGGTCTCCAGGAAACCATCAACTACCTTGAGAAGATAGAGATGGGGAGGCTCTCCAATATCGATTACATAGAGTTCAGGACGTGCTCCGAAGGCTGCCTTGGCGGCCTTTTCACGGTGGCTGATAAGTACCAGGGTAAAAGGTACCTGCAGAAACTGGTGCGCATGTACGGAATAGAAAAGCGAGTCAAGTATGATTATGTGAAGAAACTCTATAGGAACGGATGGTTTTTTGCCGAGAAAAACAGGTATTCCCCGCGTGTAACCCTCACGAAGAAGACCTTGAAGGAACGAATTGAAAGACAGAAACGGGTGGAAGAAATTCTCACAAAGCTGCCGAGGAAGGAATGCGGCCACTGCGGATCGCCTGATTGCACAACGTTTGCTGAAGACGTGGTGGAAGGCAGGGCTTCCCTGGACGACTGCCTTTATTTCTGCGGCAGAGCACCCAGCACGGTCAGCCTGAAGGAGAAAAAATGAAAGTAACGGACATCGTTGGCAGATTGTCTCTTGACCTGTTGTCTGGGGAATCCGGGCTCGAGCGGGAAGTACTGGGCGGATATTGCGGGGATCTCCTCAGCGATGTCATGGCAAACGCGGAAAAGGGAAGTGTGTGGATTACGATCCAGAGACACCAGAATATCGTTGCTGTTGCATTGCTGAAAGAACTGGCCGCGATCGTACTTGCCAACGGATACCAGCCTGATCAGGAAACCGTGGAAAAGGCGAGGGAGGAAGGCATTCCCCTTCTTTTTTCTTCTCTTGCGGCCTATGAGCTGGCCGGCAAGCTTCATGATGCTGGAATTCAGTAACTCTACGAGGATGCTTGCCCCAGCTTATGAGAAAATTTAGGACGGATCTGCACATTCACTCCTGTCTTTCTCCCTGTGGCGATCTGGATATGAGCCCAAGGAGGATCGTGGAAAAATGCAGGGAGATCGGTCTGGATATTATTGCGCTCTGTGACCATAACTCGGCGGAAAATGTTGCACCTGCTGTTCGATTGGGTGAAACCCTGGGGGTCCGGGTGCTGCCGGGGATGGAAATCAATTCAAGAGAGGAAGTCCATATCCTTGCAATCTTTGATCTGGCGGACCAGGCGCTGGCCATGCAGAAGACGGTATACCGGGCTCTCAAAGGGACAAACAGGCCGGAGTTTTTTGGGGAGCAGGTCCGGGCCAATGAATTTGATGAGGTTGAGGGGTTTAACGACCGGTTGCTGATCGGTGCATTGGACCTGGGTCTTGAAGAGATCGTTCAGGAGATCCATCGGCTGGGAGGTTTATGCATCGCGTCCCACGTGGATCGCCCCAGTTACAGCCTGTTGAGTCAACTGGGTTTTGTCCCTCCCGGTGTGGAGTTGGATGGTGTTGAGGTTTCTGATCCTCAGTGGGCGAGGACCACGGGAAAGAAAATATTGGAGGACCTGGGACTGCCGGTGGTGACCTCTTCAGATGCCCATTTTCTCAGGGACATCGGGCGACGCGTCTCTGTTTTTTTCATGGAGAGCGCAACGGTGGAAGAACTGCGTCTGGCTCTTTTGGGGAAATCGGACAGGTCGGTGGAGATATGATTGCGCGAACTGTCTCTTCATATTCTTGATATTGCCGAAAACGGCGTGAACGCGGGAGCCGGGCTCCTAACCATCTCCATCCTGGAGGAAAAAGAGAAGAACACGCTTACCGTTACGATTGCAGATGATGGAAGCGGCATAGAGAAAGGGGTCCTCGAAAAGGTAACAGACCCCTTTTATACCACGAGGCTTACGCGTCGAGTGGGCTTGGGGCTTTCCCTCTTTCGGGAAACCAGCAGGCGGTGCGACGGCCATTTTTCAATCGCTTCCCGGGAAGGAGAGGGGACCCGGGTAACCGCGACCTTCCGCCTGGATCACCTGGATCTTCCTCCACTGGGAAATATGGCCGGATGTATTATTGCCCTGATTGCTGGACATCCCGAGGTGGAGTTGGTTTACTCGCATCGAACAAACAGTGAAGAGTTTTATTTCGACACCCGGGACATTAAAAAAGAACTGGACGACGTAGCGATCGATGAGCCGAAGGTGCTGAAATATCTTGGGCAAATGATCCAGGAGTCGGAGGCAAAGCTGAGAACTGGCAACTAGTCAAATGGTCGACTTGAGAAATGGGACCATGGGGTAGCAGAAATCAAGTTTGAAGTGAGCTAGAATTATGGTGAGCTTTGCTTATCTATTCAATAAAATGGAATACGATTCATTAATTTTAAGCACTTTAGACATTCTAGATCACTCTAGACACTTTAGGGATATGAGAGCAATCACGCCCATCGGGAAGGAAGGCAAAATCGGGCCTTCTGGATTCTGGTTCTTTACACGCTGGAGGAAAAGCAATGGGAAAATTGACGATTGATGATCTCAAGAAGATCAAGGAGAGAGTGAAAAAAGACACCGCCCTCAGGGAAGGGGGGGCCACAGTCAAGATTACGGTGCATATGGGCACGTGCGGGATTGCTGCCGGAGCTCGGGAAGTTATGGATGCACTTCTCGATGAGATGAGTGAAACGGACCGACAGGATATACGCGTGATCACATCCGGGTGCATGGGAATGTGCAGTAGCGAACCTAATGTCACGGTGGAGATGCAGGATAAGGACCCGGTCATCTATCAGCACATAGACTCCAACAAGATGCGGCAGGTCTTCAAGCGGCATGTCTTGCGGGGAGAAGTTCAGACAGATTTCGCACTGGCCAGATTGAAAGAGGAACAGCACGAACAGGAATAGACCGGAGGTAAGGAGGCCGCTAGATGAAGACGTATCGAACTCATTTGCTCCTTTGCGGGGGGACCGCATGTCACGCCTCGGGGAGCGTAGAGGTCAAGAAAGCACTTGAAAAAGAAATTACCGAGAAGGGGTTGGCCGATGAAGTACGGGTCATTGAAACGGGGTGTAACGGATTTTGCGCCCAGGGACCTGTTCTGGTGGTGCAACCTGATTCCATTTTTTACCAGAAAGTGCATGTAGAGGATGTGCCGGAGCTGGTGGAAGAGCACCTGCTGAAAGGAAGGCCGGTGAAACGCTTGTTTTATGTGGAACCTGCTTCCTTTGAGACGATCCCGGGATTGGGAGAAATTCCGTTTTTTTCCAGGCAGCTTCTAAGAGTGCTGAGAAACCGGGGGATCCTCGACCCCGAGGTGATCGATGAATACATCGCGCGGGACGGGTACCAGGGAGCCGGCAAGGCCCTCCTGGAAATGACGCCTGAAGAGATCGTGGGAGAAATGAAGAAGTCCGGCCTGCGCGGGCGAGGTGGTGCCGGCTTTCCGACGGGTCTGAAATGGGAGTTCGCCGGTCGCTCCAAGAGTGATGTCAAGTACGTGCTCTGCAACGCGGATGAGGGAGACCCGGGTGCCTTCATGGACAGGAGTGTCCTGGAGGCTGACCCGCACGCGGTCCTGGAAGGAATGATCATAGCAGCCAAGGCAATCGATGCGCACCACGGGTATATCTATTGCCGTGCAGAGTATCCGCTGGCCCTGCGCCGGCTGGACATTGCCATCAATCAGGCACGGGAGTATGGCCTCCTGGGAAAGGATATCCTGGGAAGCGGTTTCGATTTCGATCTGGAGGTCTATCAGGGAGCCGGAGCTTTTGTGTGTGGCGAAGAAACGGCCCTCATGCATTCTATTGAAGGAAAGCGAGGTATGCCCCGCCCGAGACCACCATTTCCCGCGCACCAGGGACTGTGGAAAAAACCCAGCGTTCTCAATAACGTCGAGACCCTTGCCAATGTGGCCCAGATTATCCTGAACGGGGGCGATTGGTATGCCAGCGTGGGCACAGAAGGAAGCAAGGGGACGAAAGTCTTTGCCCTGAGCGGTGCGGTCAACAATATCGGCCTGGTGGAGGTCCCCATGGGCACCACGCTCAAAGAGATTGTCTACGAGATAGGTGGCGGCATCCCCGGGAACAAGAAATTCAAGGCAGTCCAGTTAGGCGGGCCGTCGGGAGGTTGCATTCCCGACCAGCTCCTGGATACCCCGACGGACTATGAAGCCATCGCCAAGGTGGGGGCAATCATGGGTTCCGGCGGGATGATCGTTATGGACGAGACCACCTGCATGGTGGACATGGCCAGATTCTTCCTTGATTTTTGCCAGGAAGAATCCTGCGGGAAATGTACACCCTGCCGGGAAGGAACAAGGCGAATGCTGGAAATTCTCAACAGGATCACTGAAGGCAGGGGAGTGATGAGTGACCTGGATGAGCTCGAAGAACTTGCCACGTTTGTCAAGGACTCCGCACTGTGCGGCCTGGGACAAACCGCTCCAAATCCCGTACTCGCAACGCTCAAGTATTTCCGGGAAGAATATGAAGAACATATTCTCGAAAAGCATTGTGCCGCGGGTATCTGTGCAGATCTTTTCGAGGCAAAATGTGTCAATGCCTGCCCTGTTGGACAGCAGGTGCCGGGGTACCTCTCCCTGGTGGCGGAGGGCCGTTATGACGACGCGATTTCGCTTATCTACCAGGACAACCCCCTTCCCGGAGTCTGTGGGCGGGTCTGCACGCATCCCTGTACCGAGGTTTGCCTGAGGGGGCAAACGGATGAGCCCATGGCGATACCGCAAATCAAGCGTTTTGCGGCTGATATGGCCCGCAAAAAAGGGTTCAAGATAACCATCAACAAGGCCGCTCCAAAAGGTCAGAGAGTGGCAGTCATTGGTGGTGGTCCGGGTGGATTGGCAGCCAGCTATCACCTGGCGTTGCTGGGCTATGAACCGACTGTTTTTGAAGAACTTCCCAAACTTGGCGGAATGCTCCGATATGGCATACCTGCATATCGCCTGCCGAGAGATATCCTGGATGAGGAGATCCAGTTTATTCTGGATGCCGGGGTACATGCAAAGACCGGTCAAAGGGTGGGGCGGGACATATCCCTCGAACAGTTGGTGGAAGAGTTTGACGCGGTTTTTGTTGCGGTAGGCGCACACAAGAGCCTTTCAACCCGGATTTCCGGTGAAGAGCTCCCCGGCGTGGTTGGCGGGGCTGAATTTCTGCGGGAAGTGGAGCTTGGAACCGCCCCGGAAGTCGGAAAAAAGGTGGCGGTGGTTGGCGGAGGAAACGTCGCCATTGATGTGGCCAGAACGTGCAGAAGAATGGGGGCCGATGTTACGATCCTCTATCGCCGTGAGAGAAAGGACATGCCCGCATACGAGGATGAGATCGAAGATGCGCTGGAAGAGGGAATTAATCTCAAGGTCCTGGTTGCCCCGAAGTCCATCAGCGAGCGAAACGGCCGTCTGGTCTTTGAACTGGATGAGTGCGAACTCAGAGAATTCGATGCGAGCGGCAGGCGGAGGCCGGTGCCCGTCGAAGGATGTGTCTTGGCGGAGGAATACGACACCATATTTGCCGCTATCGGCCAGACCCCTGATCTGAGTTTTTCCCAATCGGTCGAAAGCGAGCGAAATACGGTCAAGGCTGATCGGAGGACTTTACAGACAAACCTGCCCGGTATTTTTGCGGGCGGAGACGCAGTTACCGGTCCGGCCCGGGTGGTGGATGCCCTGGCCGCCGGCAGGCGAGCGGCGAAGGAGATTGAAAAGTATCTTGCGCAGATGCGGGGAGAGGCACCGGAAGAGGAACCCAATCAAGAGATAACCATTACCATGGAGGTTCCTGGAGAAGTTATCAAACAGGCTATGGCAGAGATGCCCAAATTGCCGGTGAAGGAACGCATGAAGGGTTTCGCAGAAGTGGAACTCGGTCTGGATGAAAAAACGGCAAGGAAGGAGTGCAGCCGATGCCTGCGGTGCGATGTAAAGTTGGACTAAACAGTTGTGATTCGGCAGTGTGGAGTAAATCTTGCATGTTGGGGTGAGCATGGGAGAAGGAGCGACAAGCAGAAAGAGCGATCTTGAGATTCAGGCAAGTGAGGCCTTGAGTGAATGCAAGGACTGGATCATTTTACTGGATATGGCGGGCGAGTATCTCTGCGCGAAAGCATTTCTGCAGAAAATGGCTTCTGCAATAGAGGGGATGAGCGACGTCCTGAAAAACTGGTCCCAGGAACTGAAAGAACGTTTTGTGGGAAAGCCCATGCACGATATCGATATGGCAGAACCTTTTCAGGCGCTCAAAGTTTTTTCCGAGAGTTTGATGGAAGCCGAGGAGAAACTGGAAGACCGCTGCCGGCAGGGGAAGGTCGCGAGACAATTGGAGGAAAAAGTTCAGTTTGTCAAGGAGCGTCTCGGTTCTCTGCAGGATCGTGTTGAAGGTGAGGCTGCTCCCTATACTGCCGGAGATTCACTGGGGCGTATTTTCGGAAAACTGAGGATTGTTATCCATGGGTTCGTGACCACTTACAAGGTGGCGACGAGGGTCATTTTCATCCTCCTTCTGGTTTGCCTGATTTGTTTCTTCACCTTGTTTATCACCATGGAGAAGGAAGAAGATGTGCTCAAAGAGATACATCAAATCCAGAACATCATTCAATCGAAGAAAGCAGAACTGGCCGGGATAAAGAGCAGGATTGAGGAAATTCGTTCGAAAACGTTGGATATGGAATCAACTTTTGAAACACGCGAGGATAAAATATCCATCCTTGAATTGAACCTCAGGTCCCATAAACTAGTTGATTTAAAAGAAAACCTTCAGATAAAGGTGGCTCTGCAGAAAAAAATCCTGGAGGAGAACAAGCAGAAACTCGAACGGATGAAACAGAAATCATTAATTGCAAGGCTCTTGAGGATGTAAAAGGCACGCTGCACTCAGATCATCATTGCCTCGAAAGCACCCTTGGGCTTTCCAGGCGCGACCTCCGTTATTTCACCTTTTTCCCCGCTTATCACCATTTCCACGGACTCCTCCTCTTCACTGTCACTATAGGCAACCGTAATTTCCAGGGCGAGGTCCAGCAATGAAGACGTTACGGGGCCGGTGAGGACCGCCGTGGGCCCGGGGACAGTCAAGGGCTTTAAGAGGATTGCTTTTTCTGCCGCAAGGGAAAAGAGGCGCTGATTTTCTTGTTTATTCCTCCCCACCACCAGCTTCGTGGCGGGGCCGAGTTTAAAATGCCTGCCGAATTTGAGTAGTTCAATTTGAAAGATCTCCGGGTGAGGGGAAAGAGAAAACAGGTGTTTCAATCGACGGGAAAATACCTCTTCCGTTAAAAGGCACCCACCAGCAGGGGAGGGATAGTCACTGATGTTCAGTTTTTTTGCGAGAGCCATTTGTGGTTTTCGGGACCGGCCTTTGAGGTCCAGAAGAAGGTCCCTTTGAATCCATCCCCTTGCTTCCGGTTCGCTGGGAAGGAGTTGCTTCGCGGAAAGGGGCCTGAGGAGCAGTGATCCCAGTCCGCTTTCCCTGGCGATCAGATCCAGTGCGCCTTTGTTCTGGGACATGGGTCGCTGTCCCAGGACTTCCCCAGTGAAGACGAAATCGGCCCCTTCTCCTTCGAGCAGTTCGCCGGCTATTCGGAACATGAGAGCGTGGCAATCAATGCAGGGATTCATATTGGCACCGTAACCGTGCGGTGGGTTTTGAACAATTTCCAGGTGTTGTTTCGTGATATCAATCACTCTGAGGGGCACATGCAGGTGTTGCGCTGATCTTTTAGCCCTGTCGGATGAGAAAAAAGGGGTCTCAAAAAAAAGGGCCTGGACTTCGATGTCTTGGGCCCTCACAAGTTCGATGGCGAGCATGCTGTCCAGCCCGCCGGAAAAAACGCACAGTGCTTTCATTCCTGTTACAAACCCGACTCAGCCAGCTTCTTTATCAGGTTTTCCTGATCCTTGTTCAGATTTTTCGGGACTGCCACACGAATTTCTACTATCTGGTCTCCCCTGCCGTTTCCACCCATCTGGGGAAGGCCGTATCCCCGCATCCGGAACTTGGCGCCATTTTGGGTACCTGGTGGAATTTTGAGTTTCAAGCGTTTCTGGCCGATGGTAGGGACCTCCAGCTCTGTTCCCAGCGCGGCATTAGAAAAGGTGATTTCTTGCCGAATGAGGAGATTGTCCTCCTCCAGTCTGAAGAGGGGGTGGTCAAGAACGTGTACCTGTATGTAAAGGTCTCCCGGTGGTCCGCCCTGAATACCCGGTCGTCCCTTGCCCGGGAGCCGCAACTTTCTTCCGGACTGGATTCCCGCGGGGATCTTCACGGAAACCCTTTCCTGGGTACCGCCCAGGTCATAGGCAATGAGCTTTTCAGTACCCTTTGCGATATCTTCAAGGGTGAGCGATAGTTCGTATACGAGGTCCGGTCCTTTCATCCCCCTTGGTTGTCCCTGAAAGGATGATTGAAAGGGAGATCCACCGGTTTGAAAATGGGCGCGGCCCTGTCTGCCGCCCATGCCGCCCCCGAAAACCTGGCTGAAAACATTATCGGACCTTCCCCCGCCAAAACCAAATTCCCTGAAAATACTGCTGAAATCGAAACCGCGGAAGATATCCTCCTGGCTGAAACGATTCTGAAATCCCTCAGCGCCAAAGCTGTCATACTGTTGCCGTTTTTCGGGATCGCTCAGGACGGCATACGCCTCGCTGATCTCCTTGAACCTGGTCTCCGCCGCCTTGTCGCCCTTGTTGTGATCGGGGTGGTATTTCAGGGCGAGTTTGCGGTAAGCCTTCTTTATCTCATCCGCAGAGGCCGACTTGGCAACACCAAGGATTTTGTAATAGTCTTTCCCGCTCATTGCGCCTCTTTTGTTCCTGGTAGCCGGTCAGGTTGTTTCGATTCCAGCCTACCTCTTAGGGACTGTCATGAAATAACTATTACATTAATGCAACGCTTATTTCATGACAGTCCCTTAAGGAGTTCCGTTCCTGCTTAAGATGCAGATGCTATTTTCATTAGTATCCATCTACTTATCAACATTAATCACCACCCTCAATAAGTCAAGGCAGGTGACATGATTTCCTTTTTAGGTTGTGCAGTGGACGCGAAGAGATGGAAAAAGTGGAATTTTTGTTGTTTCAACTGTTCGAAGATGCTACTGTTTAAAAAAATCAATGGAAACAACTTGAACATGGAAAGGGGGAATATCATGAAAAAGAAGCTTCTTCTGGGAATGGTCGTTTCGTTTTTGGTTTTCATCATTTTACCCTTGGGATTCGCCAATGCAGCGAAGCCCATTGTGCTGGGCTGTCCTCTCTCTACAGCATTCGTGTACGGATGGGATGCTGAGCGGGGCATCAAACTTGCGGTTGAAGAGATTAACGCTGCCGGCGGAGTGAGCGTGGCAGGTGTAAAACGCCCCTTCAAAGTAGAGGTCATTGACACCCGTGACCTGGAGCCGGGGGTCCCGGTGAGTGAGGCCTTGCTGGCGGTGGAAAAGCTCATCCTTGAGAAAAAGGCCGATTTTCTCCTGGGTGGACCTGTACGTTCCGAAGCCGCCCTGGCGGCCATGCCGCTGCTTTCAAAATACAAGAAGATCTCCATTGTCAGCACCGGTGTCCTGAGTCCAAAATACAGCGCTATGGTCCAGAAGCACTATGACAAGTACAAATACTGCTTCCGGATCCACGGAGAAGCAAAATGGCTGGTAGGAGAAATTCTTGCGTGCTTCAAGATTCTTAAAGAACGCTTCGGCCTCAATAGAATTTTTGTCATGGTCCAGGATGTGGCCCACGCCAGGGGTGCCGGAAAGATTATCAGCAAGGTAGCGGCAAAAAAGGGTTTTGATGTCCTCGGCATGGAGATATTTCCCACGGGGACTTCGGATTTTTCCATGGGGCTCTTGAAGGCAAAAAAGAAAAAAGCAGATATTCTGAATATTTGGATGGATATGCCTGAGAGTTCCATTCTTTTGAAACAGTGGTATCAGATGAAGATACCCGCCCTCCCATTCGGCTCCACGTTGGCTGCCGCCGAGCAGCCCGGTTTCTGGAAGGCAACGGAAGGAAAGGGAGAATATACTCTCTGCAATGTGGTCAATGCCGGGAACGCCCCTTCTGAGGCCACCCCGTGGACCATGAAGTTTTACAACGCCTACAAGAAACGCTGGAACATCGCTCCGGAAGGATTGGGAAGTTCAAGCAGTTACATGGCCGTCTATGTGTTGAAAGACGCAATAGAAAGAGCAAACACCCTGGATTCGGACAAGGTGGTTTCGGCCCTTGAAAAAACGGATATCATGGGAGTTTATGGAAGGCTGCGTTTTAACCCCAAGAGCCACCAGGTTATCCCTGCAATGGATCCTGCAAAGGGCGCTGTCGGCTCAGTGCTCCAGTGGCAGGCAGGGAAACGGGTGGTGGTTTTCCCGAAGAGTATCGCTACCGGGCAGATAGAACTTCCTCCCTGGATGAAAAAGTAGTCTTGTCGGTTGCGGATCGGTAGCATGATCCGCAACCGGTTCCTTGATTTCCCCTCACACACCGGGTTTTGCCTTTGGATGAGAGGCAAGTGCTTCCGCTCTATCAATTAAGGATGCGGGCCCGGGACAGGAGGGATGGAAGCGACTATGGATATCCTGATCTACGGACTCGTGAACAGTACTGCGTTGGCCTTGATAGCCCTTGGCTTTGCCCTTGTCTACGGCATAAGTCGTATCCCGAATTTTGCCCACGGAGCCCTTTACGTGATAACCGGCTTTTTTGTATGGAGCCTCTTGCGTGGAGCGGGATTGAATTATTTCGTGAGCATCGTCCTCGGCATGGTCATAACAGGGATTATCGGGGCATTGATGTATCAATTTATCCTCATCCGTGTGCGGGGCATGGCCATCTCCGAGATCATCGCCTCTTATGCCATCGGTCTGGCTATCCTGGAAGGCTTGCGGTGGTGGGGATTCAAGGGGATGAGTAATACCCTGCCGGTCTTCTGGGAGGGAACCATCATGATCGGCGACGTACCCATTGATATGCAGCGGATCCTGGTCGTAGTTATTGGGGTCGCTGTAGTTGCTTTTCTCTGGGTGTTTACCCATTTTACACGAATAGGCCTGGCGCTCAGGGGAATGGCCCAAGACGAACGGGCAGCGCTGATGCTCGGCATTGATTCCGACCTTATGGCGTTGGTGGCCATGGCCTTTGGAGCAATGCTCGCGGGGCTTGCGGCCGTCTTATTGTTGCCTCTCGGCAATATTGTGGTGGAAAAAGGGTACAACGTGCTTATCCAGGCGATTGCAGTATGTATTGTAGGGGGCTTGGGAAGCTGGATGGGCGCGGTCCTGGCATCATTTCTCATTGGTTTTGCGCAGATTCTGACCACGGTGTACCTCGGGGCTCATTACCAGATGGTTGTGGCGCTCCTAGCCATTATTCTGACCCTCATCCTTCGACCGTCGGGTCTGTTTGGCCGGCAGAAAGAGTTGGAAGAAAGGGTGTAACCGTTGAACATGGAGCAGCGGCGAAAAGAGAGGCTGGACCGGGGCATCAAAGTGCGAACCGACAGCATTTATGCGCTCATGTCGGTGCGAGAGCTGGCATATTTGACTTTGCCAAGGTTCGTTTTGATCGTGGGAATGCTGGTTTTGCCCCTTGCTATGCCGGGTATGTACTGGCAGAGAGTGGTCTCCATTGTCTGCATATATGCTATTCTGGCATTGAGCTTTGATTTTCTGGCCCATTTTGTCGGACTCGTCTCCCTCGGTGGAGCCTTTTTTATCGGGGTGGGTGGATATATCACGGCCATCCTGAATACCAGTTTCGGAATGCCTCCCTTGCTCAGCGTCCCTATCGCGGCGGTGGCCGGTGGGCTCATCTGTACCGTGCTCCTCTTGCCCTGCCTGCCCCTGCGGGGCGTCTATTTTGCCATCGTGACCCTCATGTACCCCCTTGCCATGGGCAGGATTATCGAGGCCCTGGATATCCTCGGGGGAACCGATGGGATCATGGGGCTGGAAAGCTTTCCGAACCGTTGGGTGGAACAATATCTGGTGATCGTCATGGTGCTTGTGTTCCTCTTCGGCTTGAGGCGACTGGTGAACCAGGACATCGGGCTGGTATTTCGTGCAGTGAAAGATAATGATCAGGCGGTGAAGGCTTCTGGAATGAGCATCACCTTTTACAAGGCCATCGCCGTATTCATAGCTTCCGGTATGGGGTGTCTGGGTGGAGCCTGCCTGGTTCACATTTATATGTGGTCAGGCATTTCTCTTTTCGCGCTCGACTTTTCAATCCTTCCCATCGCGGCAACGGTTATCGGGGGGGCGGGGACCCTGGTGGGGCCGGTGCTGGGTTGTTTTATCCTGGTTCCCATTTCCGAACTCCTGCGGGCCTTCGGAACTCTTCGCATTGTGTTCTATTCCCTGATACTGGTGGGGTTCATTGTAGTGAGGAGTGAGGGGATTATGGTGTACGGCCAGCGGAAATATCACCAGTTTCAACGGTGGGTGAAGGTATGAGTGATGAACCGATACTGCAGGTGATCGAAGTTACCAAGACATTTGGAGGAATCCTGGCCTTGAACCGGGTGAGCTTTGATGTCGCTGAGGGAGAAATTCTAGGTATTATTGGTCCGAATGGCTCCGGGAAGACCACGGTGGTCAATTGCATAACCGGCTTCATCAGGATGAGCTCAGGGAAGGTCATTTTCCAGGGAAAGGATATCAGCGGAAAGCCACCCCACAAGATTGCTGATAGGGGCCTCACACGCACCTTCCAGATCATGCGGCCCTATTACAGCCTGGCGGCCTATAAGAACTTGGTGATTCCCCTGTTTTCTCCACGGGCCAAACGAACGGGAGGCTGGCGGGGTGGCGGCAAACTGGGCGACAGGGATACGGTGGGGATCGATATACTGGAGGAAATAGGATTCGAGAGAGATTCCTATGTTCCTTACAAGCTCGCTTCTACTCTTCCCACGGGATATTTGAAACGCCTTGAGTTGGCTCGATGCCTTGCACTGAAACCGGAAGTGATCATCTGTGACGAGATTTTTTCGGGATTAAGCATGAGCGAAATAGCGAGCATGGTCCCCCTTATCGAGCGCCTCCAGATGGACGGCATAACCCTGGTCATGATTGAACACCGGCTTCGTGAGCTTTTCCGGGTCGCCAACCGGGTTATGGTCCTGAATTTCGGCGAGAAAATTGCCGAAGGCAGCCCCGATGAAGTCATGGCGAGCGAAAAGGTCAAAGAGGCCTATTTTGGATCTGAAGACGTGGAGGAGGTCATGAATCATGCTTGAGGCGAGCGGATTGATGGTCTTCTACGAAAATATGCTGGCGCTCAACAATGTGAGCATCGGGTGCCACGAGGACTCCATCGTGGGGATATTCGGGGCCAACAGCGCGGGAAAATCAACACTCATGTACACTCTTTCCGGGATTATGAAGGACATCAAGCGGAAGGAAGAAATGGCTGGGGGGGAACGCATCACGGTATTGGGAGAGATACGCTACCTGGGAAATGATATCTCAGACTTGAAACCAAGCCTTCGGGCAAAAATGGGGATTATTCTCTGCCCCGAGCGGCGCAGGATTTTTCGAGAGAGCAGTGTTCTTGAAAACCTGCGCATCGGCGCATACCTCGCACCCTCATCCAAGGCCAAGGAGACCCTTGAGTATGTTTTCGAAGTCTATCCTGCGCTCAAGAAGTTGAGGAAAAGAATAGGCGGCTTTCTGAGCGGTGGAGAGCAGCAGATGCTGGCCATCGGGCGTGCCCTCATGGCCCAACCCAGGCTCCTCCTTCTCGATGAACCGCTTCTCGGCCTGAGCCCCTTGATTCAAACGATCCTGGTTCGTTCCACCAGGGAGATCAGAGATAAAAAAGGGATCTCCATTATCGTGACAGAGCAATACGCAAGACCGGTTTTGCCGATCGTTGATTACGCGTTCATCCTGGAAAACGGGGCCGCTGTAATGGAAGGGACCCGGGATGAACTCTTAAGCAATCCGGATGTCCGGTCGGCCTATTTCGGGGTTTGAAAGAGAAAAGTCATGGGGAGCAATGAGAGAATGCTGGAAAAGGAACTGACATTTAGCCGGTTTGACGCCATGAGCGAAAGATATCCGGACAAGCCTGCGGTCATATACCTTGGAAAGCGATTCTCATATGCCCGTCTCAGGGATTTGAGTGAAAAGTTCGCTGGTTCCCTTGTTGATATGGGTGTCAAGAAGGGGGACCGGGTCATGATTTATATCTCCAACTGTGTCCAGTGGTTTATCACCTTCCTTGCAGTCCAGAAGATCGGTGGAGTCATCGTCCCTGTCTCCCCCATCTATACATCGTTCGAGATCGAATACATGATCAATGATTCCGGCGCCAAGACAATCATCTGCCAGGATACGAATTTTTGCTACGTGAAGGAGGTGATTGACCGGACTGCGCTGGAGAGAGCAATTGTGACGAACCTGTCTGATCTCCTCCCCTTCTGGAAAAGAACCCTGGGCCTCCTTTTTGACAAAATCCCACGCGGTAAGGTGGATCATGATGAACGGATTTTTTCCTTCAGGGCCCTCCTGAAACATCGCCCATTTTTTCCAAAGGCGGCAATGGACCCCCGGGAAGATCTGTCCTATATCCTCTACACCGGGGGAACAACCGGCTTTCCGAAAGGGGTGCCCGGGAATCACCTGGGAATGACTTCGTATGTCAACGATGTTACGGAGGATGTAGCCGGGAATTATCTCAAGGAAGGAGACGACGTCTATATCGCTGTAAACCCCCTTTTTCATATTATGGCTCTGGGTTTGAGCATGGCCCTCGGGTTGAACAAGGGAAATACCATCCTCCTGATGCCTGTCCCCCAGGTTGACGCCATCTTGGAAACAATTCAGCGATATCGAGTGAGGTGGTTTCTGGGAGTTCCGGCTTTGTACCGAATGATCCTGGAAAATGACCGACTGGAACGGTATGATCTGAGCTCATTGCGTTATTGCTATTGTGGTGGAGATGTCCTGCCCCTGGAAGTCTTCAATCGATGGGAAGCACGCTTCGGTATCCCCATCTACCAGGTATATGGCTCCACGGAAGCCGGCCATGTCACGTACAGTCGCATCGACAGGAAACCCAAACCGGGAAGCATCGGGATGCCCCTCAAGAGCCGGGAGTGTATTGTGGTTGATCCTGAAACCCTGAGTCCTGTGTCGCAAGGGGAGAGCGGAGAACTTCTGGTCACTTCTCCCTATACCATAAAGCAATACTGGAACAAGCCCGGTGAGACCGAGCGGGCGTATGTGCATATTGACAGAAAGATTTACTATAGGATGGGTGATTTTGTTCGTCAGGACGAGGATGGCGAACTTGCTTACGTGGAACGTTCCGCCGACATTATCAAGCACAAGGCCTATCGGGTATCTGCGTCCGAAGTGGAAGCAGTCCTGCAGGATCATCCCACGGTGATTGGTGCCTGCGTCGTGGGGGTGCCGGACCAGAAGGTGGGGGAACGAATCAAGGCCATTGTCGTACTGAAGGAGGATGCGAGGGGTGTGGGTGGCGCTGAACTGCTCAAGTGGTGCCGGGATCACCTTGCATCATACAAGGTCCCCAGTTACATCGAATTCCGCGATATGCTCCCCAAGTCCAAGGTGGGAAAGCTGTTGCGGCGGGAGATCAGGGACGAGGAGCGCCGCCGGATGGATGAGTAACACGGGAGATCATTCAGCGGTTTCAAAGGCCCAATTAGGGGGGCGCAGGATATGATGTCTTCTTTTAGTTACCGGCGGGAGGGCTTCATATTTTTGTGACTTATCTATGGGGGAAACCGCAGCCAGGTCCTCAGGGTGTTTTTTCTGAGGACTGGAATGCGGAGGGGGCAAGGCTCCCCCGTGGATAAGTCACAAAAAATACCAGCCCGGGAGACTCGTAATCGAAAAGAAGACATCATATCCTGCGCTTGCTGTAATCAGGTACACTCTTGCAGGGTGAATGCGCTAATCCCTGGAGTTTTTGGAGATTGTGAATGACAGAAAGTGTTTTGAAGAACAAGCGATTGCTTGCAGTAGATGACGAACCCGACGTGCTCGAAAGCCTGGCCGAACAGCTGGAGGATTTTGAAGACCTCGTCCTGGATACGGCAACCGATTTCGAGACGGGCTATCATCTGCTCAGGTCATGGACCTATGATCTTGTCATCCTGGATATCATGGGTGTCCGCGGCTTTGATCTCTTGAATGCGTCTGTTTTCCTGGGATTTCCAACCGTCATGTTAACCGCCCACGTCCTCTCGGTCCGCGCCCTCAAGAAATCCATTGAGATGGGGGCCAGGGCCTACATCCCGAAAGAGAGCATGGGAGATATCGTGCAGTTTCTGGAAGATGTTCTGACGCTTGACAGGCGTTCCGGATGGAAGAAAGTATTCGAGCGGTTGGGAGGTTTTTTCAACAAGAAATTCGGCCCCCACTGGCAACGGGATAAGAGCACCTTCTGGGAGCAGGTTGCGTCAGGAAAGTATGATATCGGCCCGGTCATCCTGAAAAAATAGCAGGTTTCTCCACGCGGGTTTCGCCGCTGCACCTTACCGGTCCCCGTCTCTTGTATTTTCCAGGAGCTTTTTCGACCCAGCCTCCTGTTTTTTTTCTCTTTCCACATGGAAGATAGTGCCGCCAACCGGACCGAAAGAAAGGAGCAGAATATTGAGGCCGGGAATGAGAAAGGGCAGGCCGAAACCCAGGTGAAAGAGGAGATTCTTGAGGAGGAAACGGAACCTGTCCCTGAACCGGCCCATTCGTCTTGCCTGCACAAGATCCGTATTGTCCCAGGCAAGAAAAATGATAGCGGTCCCCGTAGACAGAATCATGATGATGGGGCCAATTGGGGTAACCCATCCAAGGATCATGACGATAAGGGAAATGAGAACCGGGATGACCGTCCGTGGCACCTCCTGTCTTACCAGGGTGAAGAAGAGTTGAAGAAAGGGTATTTTTGTCGACTCCCTGACCGTGCCGGTCAATAGCTGTTCCGTGACCCTGGACATAATGTCCATAAGGATGACGGCAAAAAGGATCTGGGCGAGGAGATAGGAAATGATTGCCGAAATTCCCACCAGCAAAAAGGAGAGAAACCAGGACACCGTATACCACAGCCAGACAATGAGATGGCTTTCCGGCTTTTGCCAGATGAGATTCAGGATTTCCCCGTGATAGAAAAGGATGATCCAGGCCGCGACAATGGTCACCACCAGGATGACGAAAAAACGGATCACTCCGAGGAGAAGA
>Ga0307426_1000117_pt1 | contig 48723 bp, 42 predicted proteins | sample SalMarWE160340MG_FD_202165 | JGI IMG/M metagenome (GOLD analysis project Ga0307426, IMG submission 202165) | Salt marsh sediment microbial communities from the Plum Island Ecosystem LTER, Massachusetts, United States - WE1603-40 | ecosystem: Environmental > Aquatic > Marine > Intertidal zone >... | reverse complement strand
CCTTCTGCAACGAAAATATCTACATCGATTAAACCAGGTGGTTTTAAAACACCTAAACAAGTAGGATCAGTCATAAGTTGGACAATTATGCAATTAGGAGCTGAATTTTTGATGTTTTTTGAGATTTCTGCTACATCTTCTATATCACCGAAGAAATTTGGGCTTTGAATCATAACAGAAGCAATTTCTTCACTCAAATTATTCATAAGATCATCTTGAGACACAATTCGTAACTCAATATTTTGTCCCCAACAATAGGTTTTCACAACTTCTATATATTCAGGATGTACCCCTTCCATAATTATAACGATATTTTTATTAGTTAATATTGTTGACATAATTGCGGCTTCTGCTAATGCAGTAGATCCGTCATACATACTAGCGTTAGAAACATCCATTTCCGTTAAACGTGAAATTATTGATTGATATTCATAAATAGCTTGTAGAAAACCTTGACTTGCTTCAGCTTGATAAGGTGTATAAGCAGTATAAAATTCTGAACGACTAATTACAAAATCGACTAAAGAGGGAATATAATGATAATAAATTCCAGCACCTAAAAAGCTACTTTGATACATTTTATTTTCCCTCGAGATTTTTTTCAATTTATCTAATAAATCGGGTTCTGATAATCCAGGAGGAATATTTAATTGATTCTCGAGTAGATCTTTTGGAATATCATCGAAAAGGTCATCTAATTCTTTAAGTCCTAATTCTTTTAGCATCTCATTAATTGTTTTGTCATCATGAGGAATAAAATCCATATTATTCACCTAATCCATTAAATTTAAAACAAATTTTTTTAAAATGAGAAAAAATATTTTAATGCTCTTCAGATTCTATTATTTTTTCATATTCTTTAACAGAAAGAAGAGTCTCTAATTCATCTGAATGATTAATTTTAATTTTTAATATCCAACCATCACCAAAGGGAGAAGAATTAACGATTTCAGGAGATTCTTCAAGTTTTTTATTAACTTCGATAATTTCTCCTGAAACTGGTATAAGCAGATCTCCAACTGCTTTGACTGATTCTATTTCAGCCACATGACTGCCCTTTTCAAAAATTAAGCCAATATTAGGTAATTCTATAAATACAATATCACCTAACTGGTGTTGCGCATAACTAGTTATTCCAACAGTCCCAATATCACCATCAATTCTCACCCATTCGTGAGAAGCAGTATATTTTACATCTTCCCGTAAATTATAATCCATATTATTCACTTTTTTTATGATTTCATACATTTCTAAAAAATGGGATAGAAGTTACTAATCCCTTCACCATTTTATCTCGGATCTTAATTTGAATTTCTGTATCAATTTCTTTAAATTCTGTTTTTATCAATCCTAGACCAATTGTCTTTTGTAAGGTTGGTGAAAAACCTCCGGAAGTAACATATCCAATTTCTTTTCTGTCTTTATAAATTTTATAATCTTGCCTTATTATACCACGATCTATTAATGATAATCCAACAAGTATCCTATCAGTTCCTTTAGATTTCTGTTTTAATAAAACATCTTTGCCAATATATTCAATTCCTTCCTTTGGTTTTACGAGCCAAAATAATCCCGCCTCTATTGGTGTAATTTTGTCATTTATTTCATGACCATAAAGAGAATAAGAAGCTTCAAGTCTTAAAGAGTCTCTTGCACCTAATCCTGCAGGTGTAGCCCCCAATTTCATTAAAGAATTCCAAACTGTTAATGCGTGTTCATTATCCATTGATAATTCAAATCCTTTCTCACCCGTATAACCTGTTCGGGCAATAAAGATTGGTAGATTATTAAGTTTGCAATGCCTAAAATAAAATCGATTAATTTTAGATAAATCAGTATCAACGATTGTTTGCAGAAGTTCATCTACTTTAGGACCTTGAAATGCAATGCGAGCTCTTTGATTTGACAGATCCGTGATTTCAACATCCCAGTCTCTAATGTGAGTATTTAACCATTTAAAATCCTTCTCGATATTACTTGCATTAACAATCATTCGAAATCTTTGGGGGGTCTCTTCATAATAAACCAAATCGTCAACTACTGTTCCATTTTCGTAACACATACAAGAATATTGCCCCTTTGAAGGTTCCAATAGGTTTAAATCATTAATCATTACATATTGGAGGAAAGGGAATATATCTTCCCCTTCAAGGAGAAATTCTCCCATATGTGATATATCAAAAATGCCAACATTAGTTCTCACTGCGTTGTGCTCTCTAATAATACTTTCATATTGTACAGGCATGCTAAAGCCAGAAAAGTCTACCATTTTCGCTCCTAAGTTAATATGAGCACCGTAAAGCTGAGTTTTTTTCGATTCGGTAATAATTTCCACACCATTTATACTAATCATGTAATATTGAGAGTATAAAGTTCTCAGAATTATTTAAATTTTCAGTCTTATATTTAAAGAAGAACATTCGAGAAAAAAATGGGTATTAATAGATGCATACTTTATTCTTGGTAATTATTCTTCTACAGGAATCTCAACAAGACTCAAAACGTCATATCCTTCTAATTTTTGTTTTCCATGTAAACTCCCAGTTAGTTCTATTACAAACACTACTCCTTCAACAATTCCTCCCGCTTTTTCTATTAAATTACAAGCAGCTTTTGAAGTACCACCCGTTGCTAACAAATCATCAAATAATAAAACCTTTTCTCCTTTATCAATAGCATCAACATGCATCTCTATTTTATCTTTTCCATATTCTAGATCGTATTCTTCAGTAATTACTTTTGCAGGTAATTTACCTGGCTTTCTAATCAAAATAAAACCAGCACCAAGATGATATGCAATAACACCCCCCCAAATATAACCTCTAGCTTCAATTGCAGCAACTTTAGTAATTCCTCTATTTTTGAAATGCTCAATTATTATATCATTAGACTCTTTAAAAGCAGCGGGATCTTTAGCTAATGTTGTAATATCTTTAAATTGAATTCCTTCAATAGGGAAATTTGGAACATTACGTATGTATTTTAACAAATCCATCTTCATTCATCCAATATATCTTTTAGATTTAATATATTTTAAATTAGGTAATTAAAAATATTATTTAATTGAATCGTCATAATTTATTAGTACAAAAAACTCAAAGCAAGTTAAAATTAAATAAAATTAAATAAATATCAATTTATACAAATTATATCAGACGATTTAATTATTAATTTAAACTCAAGAGATTTTCATTAATTTCAAATTAAATTTATTTTAATAATCATAATTATAAATAAAATCATCATAAAAAGGTGAAAACTTTTTAAAATACTTTTATTTGGTCCAGAAAATGCCGGAAAAACAAGCTTGATGAGAACAACTTGCTTGGGATATAATTTTATGAAAGTTTTAAATCTTAAACCTACGAAAAGTATATCTAGAGAGAATTTTATCTTTAGAGGTATAATGGAAATCAATTTGTGGGACGCTGGTGGACAATCTCATTACATGGAGAAATATTTTTCCGAATCTCATCGAGAATTAGTATTTTCAGAGGTAACGACCGCAGTTTTTATGGTTGACTCGACTGTTATTGAAGATCGTATTAAAGAGATTTTTGATAAATTCTTAAATTACATTTTCGAATTTAGTCCACATATAAATCTGGTTTATGTCTTGCTAAATAAAATTGATCTTCAAGAATCTGAAGAAGATAAAGTCTATGAATTACTGACTAAGGGATTATCTGATGAATTAAAAAATAGATTAGCGTTTACTCCCGTATCAGTTAAGGAAGGTAGCGCACAACATCGACTAATCGAAATCCTTGATTTTGAAATTCAACAAAATACACTTTCATTACAACGTCTTGGAAAAATCCGACATCTCTTGGATGAATTAAAAGTAAACACACTATCTGAATACCTTCTATTCAACCAACCAGATGGTTTATTAATTGCATCAACCTTGGGGAAGTTTGAAAGCAAACCTTTACAATTTATGAAGTTTGAAATTGGTACATTAGATTCTAATATCTATCAAATTTTCTCAAAAATAATGGAATTATTAAATTCTGATATCTCACCATTAGAACTATCGACTGTTATTTATGAAAGTGAAGAAAAATATATTTTAATTAAAGAAGTCAGTAATAATACAGTTTTAATGGCAGTTACCAAGAGTAAGAATGAGGAAGCATTTGTTACAATAATAAAAACTCTGAGTGGGGAAAATTTTAACAACCTAAAACAATATTTAAGCAATGTGAATTTTTAATTCATTTCTTTTTTTAAAAAATAAAATATAAAAAAATTAAACAGAAGAATAAAGATTTATTCCTCTTTATCATGCAAATGAATCTTCTTAAGCATGTGTTGTTTTGCATGATGAGGTCTTCTAATAACAGTATCATTAGATTTCTCAATTTCTCTTGCTTGGTCACACATTAATGCAGCAGTCCTCATCATTTCGTGAGCTGCTGCTAATAAGGGCATGTATTCCTCTCTATCTTTTAACACAAAGCAAGCTTTAGCTGTAACTTTTGATACAGAAGCAGCTAGCTCAAATGCTGCGATTGCTTTTGCTTCTGCATAGGGATTAGAGAAATTAGCTTCTTTCGTTGCGATAGTGGCATCAATGGTAATTTGTGGTAAAGAAGGCATTCTTCCTTCCAACATGTCCATTATTACTTTATTCAATTCCTTAGCAATTACTTGTAGCGCTCCCGTAATAGCTAATACCTTCAAGAGATCAGCATTGAAACAACTCATTTCAACAGGATCCAAGAATGGTCTTCTTGCACCTATCATACTATCGCAATTGACTAATATGAATCCCATATTTTTCTCTTTTATTTCATCAATTGCTTTCTTAGCAGGTGCGTCTGAAATTATTATTGTTGGGATCCCAGCAGAATGAGCCATTTCTCTTGCTTTCAATGGACCCTTAAGAGCCGCGTTGGGACTTGACATTAGTATTAATTCTGGTTTAAATTCCAAGAGTGTCTTCATTGTCTCTTCGCATTCTTCAGTAGGATTCATTTTTGCGCCGGAGGTTACTTCTCGCACTTTTAATCGCGTAGCTTCAGCTCGTTCATCCATTAAAAATGCAAGTAAAAGAGAACTTCCGATAGTCCCATTCTTGAGTATACCAACGCTTAAAATTTTTTCTGACATTTTTTTCAACTTTAGAGTTTGCTAATTTTACTAGATAATATTATTTTTCATACTTTAAAAAAAAAACCACCTATTTGTTTGGGTATTTAACCTTTTAATTTTTTAAATATGAGTAGATACACAAAATACAAAAAGCTCTCAGTAATATCAAGCGATTTAAATTAATATTGGAATATCTAAATAATATTCTGATATAAAAATTAGCTCTGTCAAGCAATCATAATAACTAACTATCGTTTTATATTTTTTATTATTTTTATGTTCTACCAACGAATAAAACAAGCTAAACTGACAGATATATATGATTCAAGGCTTAATTCTATAGGTGTGAATCCCAGTTTTTTCCGTAGATACCTAAGAAAATGGCGCAAAAAAAACCAACTTGACAAAAATTAATAAAATAAGAATTTATTATTATAATTCGGTCATTTTCATGGTTATATCCCATAATTTATTAGCATATTCTTCGTTATAGGAATCTTCCGAGGATTTTTGCTCTTGTTTGTTGATGAAGTATTTCCCTGTTATTCCTTCTACTTCTGGTGAAGATGCTAAATATATGGATGTTTCAGCTGCTTTTTCAGGACTTTTAAAAAAGCGTCTTACAATACCTTTTTTTGGTTTATTTCTATCCATTCCCAAATTGGTATTTACAACTCCAGGATGAATCAAGTTCAGGGTAACTCCCGTCCCTTCTAATCTTCTGCTGAGTTCATATGATGTTAATATTAGAGCTAATTTTGAATCTCCATATAGCCCCATAAAACGGCGTTTTTTATTCTCGCCTTGTAGATCTTCAAAATTAATGGTCCCATATTTATGTGCTGCTGAAGCTATATTGATAATTCTGCTTGGAGCACTTTTTTTCAATAAGTCAAGCAATAAGTTTGTTAATAAAAATGGCGCTAGATGATTTACAGCAAAATTCATCTCGAATCCATCAACCGATAATTCTCTTTTCGAGAGCATGATCCCAGCATTATTTATTAACACGTGCAAATTTTGGTATTTAGTCTTGAATTCAGCAGCCAATTTTCGAATGGAATCAAATGATGATAAATCACATAAGAGTAAATCCACGCGTTTGTTCCCTGTCTTCTCGATGATCTCTTTTTGTGCCGATTCTCCTCGTTCCTTATTTCTACAAACCATTATTACATGTGCATTCAACTTTGCTAACCCTATTGCCGTAGCATACCCAATACCCGAATTTGCCCCTGTGATAAGGCAGATCTTTCCTTCCATATTCATATTGTATTCAACTCAATTAAAATATTAACAGTGAAACTAGTTTTAAGTGTTAATTTTGAATTGTTTAAATATTATTTCTACTTTTTGATAATAAATTATTGATTAATTTTCGATAGAATCATGTAGGATTAATTTTTTCAAAAAAAATAGATTTCTAAATCTAATAATTTTAGACTATCCTTTAAATAAGAGTTAGTGAATTTCTTAAACTTTTATATAAAATTGAGGTCTATTAGTATTACCGAATTATTGTTGATAAAAACTATATTGGAGTTGATTAAAAAATGGAATTGAATGGTGTAGAAATAGAAGATACATTCTGCGAAGCGTTCGGAGCAGTTTTCACCAGAATTTTAGTGACGGCAAAAAATGAAAAATGGGCAAATATTGCAGCTCAAGTAGCGACGGGATATGGTACTTCAACAATTCATTGTGATTCCGAAGCGGGAATTGATGTAGTATTATCTGCAGATAAAACCCCGGACAAACGTCCTGGTGTTGTATTGATGTTTTTCAAAACGAAGAAGGATCAAATGGATAATGTTTTATTAAATAGAGTTGGTCAATGTATCTTAACTTGTCCTACAACTGCTTGTTTTGATGTTTTAAATGGATCTTTAGAACCAGAAAAAAATTTTGAAATTAAAACGGGATATAAGCTTAAGTTTTTTGGAGATAAATTTGAGGAAAAGATTGAGGGTAAATTTCCTTTTGAAGCGTGGCGTATACCTGTAATGGACGGAGAATTTGTTGTTCAAAGTATTTTTAAAGTTGGAAAAGGAGTAGCAGGTGGGAATTTCTTAATTATGGCAGAAAACCAAGATGCGGGTCTTACAAGCGCTGAAGCCGCTGTTAAAGCAATGGAAGGTATTGAGAACGTTATTGCTCCATTTCCTGGAGGAGTAGCTAGATCTGGAAGTAAAGTAGGGTCTAAATACTCATTTTTGAATGCCTCTACAAATGATCCCTTATGTCCTACACTTAGAACTAAAATTGAAAATTCATTACTAAGAGAAAATGATAATTGTGTATACGAAGTAATCTTAGATGGTGCCACTGAAGAAGCAATGAAAAAAGCAATGAAGGTTGGAATAAAAGCTGCTGTTAAAGTTGACGGAGTTAAACGAATTAGTGCAGGCAATTACGGGGGAAAATTGGGTAAATTTCAATATCGCTTGTATGATATTTTAAAATAATGAAAAAAGATAAGAAATAATTCAATTATAATTTTATTTTAAACTTTTTTCTCTTTTTTTAGTTTCAAATTAATAAGAATTAGTTTAATCTTCTTTTGATTTTCCTCTGAGGGGCAGTTGTAGTTTCAGTTTCAGATTCAATTGTTTTATATTCAGTATCGTCTGGTTTCTCAATATCTACTTGCTCTTGCTTTTTTTCTGGTTTGATTGGTTTCGGAGCTTTTCCCTTACTTGCTTTTTGTTTTTCTTTAGTCATTTTAGTACTTGTTGATTTATATCTACTATATCCAAAACCAAAACCAAATATTATTCCAATGCCTAAACCAGAAAATAAAGCTATCCAAGGAAGGTTGGCTGAAATTAAATCGGGTATGATTCTAATTTCCTGTGGTCCAATATTGATATCAGTTGTTAAATCAGTTTTAGCACCGTCAGCATCTATTACTGAAAGGTATACATACCAGACACCAGATATTAATTCTTCAGTTCTTATGACCAATTCCATATTTGCGCTATATCTGTTAGTTATATTATACCAATTGTTATTTTCATCCAATAACGATACTGTAATATAAGCAATAGTGTTTTCTACATCAGAAACATTGAATGTGAAGATAAGATCATTACCATAGTTGACTGAAACCTGTTGTTCAATTGATATACTATTAATCCAATAATTATGAATTTTTGGGGCGTTATTTAAAACATTAAGTGTTGTTGTATAATTTGCTATTGCCCCATACTGGTCTTCTGCTTCTATAGTCACTTGATATATACCAACAGGTCTATTTATAGAAATAGAAAAAGTCCTGCTAAATGTCCAATCATTATTGTTAGTCAAAGTTAAGGGCGACAAATCTTGGCCATTAGACGCTTTTAATTTTAAAGTGACTGTAATATTTTCGGGTCCTGTCAATGGATCTATATCTGTCACGTTTAGATTGAGCTCACAATCTTCAGCCCTTTTTAAAGGGTTTTTAGAAAAGTCTATAGAAGCCTCCACTATAGTGGGAACTGTTGCCAATACCTTAAAGGGTATATAGGTTGCCGCTAATTTACTGCTTAATGTATCTGACATGTTGATCTTAACGAAATAGTTAATATCAGACATTTCAAAATTATCAGTAATATTAAATGTGAAATGATCAATATCCATACCAAGATCATATAATGTAGATTGAATGGATTCATTGTCGCTATCGACAACAGCAACATTCCATTCAAAGATATAAGGCCCAAAATTAGTTACAATTATTTCACCATATACATTTTGGTTTCTCTGATATTCATTATGGTTTACAAATCCTAAATAATTCGATTTAATAGTAATATTAGTTTTTGTTGTCTGATCATTTAACTGCACCATTGAAACATCAAAAATTCGAAAACTAATATTATGAAATCCTAAAGGGGCATCATATTCAGGTATATATACATATGTAAAGAAATCTGTTCCCGTTTTCTCCATTTCATATTCTCTTGGAGTAATATCATTAAATTCTATTCTCATAAATGTAGAGTTAGCTCCAGAGAATCCTGATGTATTTACTTCAAATTTTATGGGGTCGAACACTCGATAGGCGCTGGTTGCATTTCTTGTAATAGCCGAATAATTTAGGAATGAGTCGTTGCCAGAAACATTTAAGAAATTTACACTATTGCTCCCCCTAAAATCTTGTGAAGTGATTTTTTGGTTTGCGTTAGGAATAAAACATATACATATAATTAATACTATAACAAACGAGATAATTAAAATCCTATCAATTTTTTTGTTCACACTATTCATTTTTAATCATCTTCTTAATAACTTGTGCTTTAGTTCTTTATTTTTATATAACAAAATGATCCCAATCGGGATGAGAATCGGTAAAACATAAAAAAGCATTAAATTTGTTGGCGAGAGCTCGATTGATACTTCAAAATAATATTGTACAATTGTTTCTCCTAAACTATCTCTTAGTTCAAAAGTGAAAGTTTTTGCAATGAAATCATATGGGTTTAGAGTCGGAACCACTTCTGCGATTATGCGGTTTACACCAGGAGCTAATCCTATTATATTTGTAGTCAACTTTTCTCCATTAACGTATAATGAAAAACTTTCGGAAGTTTCTTTATTATTTTTTATAATAAGCGTAAATGAAGCAATGTTTCCTTGGTTAACGACTTTAGGAAAGAACACACTTAATATCTCATAGCTAGGCAATATTTCTATTTCAATTGATTTCGTGTAATAAATTGTATTTCCTTTGGATATATCCATATCTACATTTATGTAATTCTTAATTATGTCTTCAGAAACTAATAAATTATAATATTCAAACTTCACTTCATTTTTGAGTAAGGTGATTTCTTTTTTAATATTGAGTATATCCGGACCTCTAAAAGTCACATTCATAGATTGTGTATTATTAGGTAAAAAATTTATCATATTAAAGGATACATAGATGGTTTGACCTTTAACTACTTTATTTTGATATACAAAATCAGAGTAATCAAATGAATGACCAATATTCACATTTTTAATAACTTTTAAATATAAAATATTACCTAATTCAAATTTAAAGTTAATATTGTGCGATCCAATGTTAGCACCTAACCTTGCTGTTATATTAAAAGAGACATTTGTTAATACCATAGATGGAAATAATAATATTTGAGATTCAGTATTAATATCGCCTTCCTCCATTGTTATATTTAAAGTTACATCGGTACTTCGCGTATTGTTTATAGGTAATGTTATATTGAAGGTTGGTCCTTGATACAATATATCTGGTAATCCCAAAATCGTATAATTTATTAAACCCGAAATAACATTAAAATTCTTTAATATTTGAGCAGTCGCAAACATTGAGGAGTTTGCATATATATACAAGTTATAATTCTGCCCAATTGGCATGGTATCGTTAATTGCATATTTGAAGTTTGTGATTTCTCCTGTAATCCCTTGATTCACTATTTCGAATAGAGTTCCATTTGGATATTTAAATATGTAAGTTGCATCAGCAGAAGTTATATTAAATTCAAGTTTAGACGCTTGATAACTCATAGTTGTGTAATTAAAATAATTAAAATCTTTTTCTACTTGATAAATAGTATCAATATTTAATTCATCCTCATTAAAGATAAAATCTGGTACTTCTGATGAAACATTAAACGTGGTTTTTAAACTTGTACTGCTAAAAAGCTCAAATGCTTCTATATAGGCATCAATTAATTTTAAATTTTCGTTTAGGCTTTTTCCATCATCTACGGGATTAATTCCATTAAATATGGAATTAGCATAAGCATTAACAGATGGATCATAAAAACTGTTCTCAAATGTAGTATGAATATCAAACGCAGTATTATAATATGTGAGATTCCCCGTATATTCGAATAATTTCAAGCATGCGAGCATATAGAGGGAATTTGCCTCAAGATCAACGTTTTGGTCAATAAGAGAGGACCAAATTCGGTCAGCACTGTAATAATAAACATTATTTGAACCATATTCTAAATTTTGTTCTATTTGTTCATATGATTCAATTGCTTTATCTAATAATATCGACTCCGTCATTCCAGTTTCTAACCAATACTCAAGTAAGGTAATGATTCCCAACGCATTAACATCCAAATATTTATATCTAGCTCCCGGTAAACCCGATGAATCCCAATCACTCTTAGCAAAATCATAAAAACCATAGTCAAGATTATCCCACATTTTACTAAGTAATTTATCCATTGTCATATTAGCTAATTCATATGCTCTGTTCTTAATTACTGGATTTAAGCCTAACCGTTCATATGCATTCCTAATTTGCAGAGTAGCCAAAATTGCATATAAATTGCTTTTAGTGTCTTTATTCTCTGTAAAATCCGTAGAATTGAATGTTGAAAATCCTAAGTGATTAGCATCCCAAAATTGTGATGAATTAATTAAATAAAACATCTCATCAATTGAATCTTTAGGATATTGTATAGGGTTCGTACTATATAAGGTTTTAATATCATCGCCAATATTTTCAATTAACATTGATATTGGCATCAAATTATCAATTAAAGATCTACGATCATCGCTGATTTGCTTAGTAGAATTATCGACTGCACTAACAAAACCATAAGAAAATTGGTTTTCCCCCTCATACCAAAAAGGAGATGTTTTTAATGCTAAATAATTCTTATATAAATCCTTCCATTCAAAATCATCCCTCAGTAGAGTGTTATAGAGTGTTAGTGTATCAATTGGATATACTGTATCATCTGTGATTGTTCCAGATGCATCCCCTGTTCTAAAATAGGTATCTACTCCCATTTCTAATTCGGTCTGATAATTTTCACTAAAAAATTGCCAAATTTTATTGAAATTAACTGTAAAAGGGTCCTGAAATAATGAAATCCCAGCAGAAGGATTTATCTCTAAATCATTCTCATTGTAAAATTCTTGGGAAGGGAGTTGCACTAATTGCATTTTATTTTGATAATTATTATGTAAAAAGTAAACAATATTGATTATCATAAAACTAATTAATACGAGAGACAAAATCTTCCTGAAATTATCTCGTTTTTTATTCCTCCTTAAATGAGGCATAATATTAGATATAGAAATCATACTAAACGCTTTATAACTATTATTTTATATTTTTTATTCTAAGTATCTTTTTAAAAAATTTTCTTCTCTTTAAAATTTTTTTCTGCAAACTTCAGTTTTTTAGAGATATGTCAATATGTTATATTGCTTTATTTTTTTTTTCAAAAAATCTGTAATTTCTGGAATATTAATACGTTCTTGGCTCATTGAATTTTGATATCTAATGGTAACCGTCTCATCTTCGAGTGATTGAAAATCTACTGTAATGCAAAAAGGGGTTCCTAATTCGTCTTGTCTGCGATACAACTTCCCGATTGCTCCTTTTTCATCATAAAAAGAATTTATTCTATTTTCAATCAATTTTGAATGTATATTCTTTGCTAGAGATCTAATCCTTTCTTCATTCCTTTTTAATGGGAAAACCGCAACCGTGTTTGGAGCTAGTTGTAAACCTAATTTTAAGACAATCCTTTGATCATCCTTTTTTGTTTCTTTGATTTCTTCAACCTCAAATAAAGTTTCAAGTAAAGTATAAATAATTCGATCTGGACCAAATGCTATCTCAAGGATTTGAGGTACTTCTTTGCTTTTTGGGTCTAAACCCATAGCAATTTCAAAATTTTCATTCGCAAATTTACCATGACATTTAAGATCATAATCAGTTCTGTCATGGATTCCACAAATCTCAACCCATCCAAATTGATTAGTCTTAATTTCTAAATCCCAAGCATCATCAGCATAATGAGCTCTTTCATTAGGGGAATGTTGTCTTAATCTTATAATGTCATCAGTAAATCCTAAAATCTTTGTAAGATAGTAACCTAAATACATACAATAAGCAAATGCTTGTTTTTTCAATATGCCATTTGATATAGCTTTATTAAGGGAGGTAATTTTTGGTTCACTTAAATTATTATCTTGCATCTTCCAATCCAGAAGTGGTAAAAGAACATCTTTAATGTCTTCATAATCTTCAAATTCTATTTCTTGTTCTTTACTTATAAAAAGTTGTAACTCAAATTGATCAAATGCCCTCATGCGAAGGGTTTGTTGTCGGGGTGAAATTTCATTTCTATATGCTTTTCCATATTGAAAAACTCTTATAGGGTATTGCCTTCTTGCATCTTGGTCTAAGCGATTAAATAAAAGATAGGTCGTTGTTGCTGTTTCTGGTCTCAAATATACCGTATTTCCTGCACCTACATGTGTTTTAAGCATTAGGTTATATTCCTCAATATTTCCAAATGGAGTATCACACTTAGGACAAGTTATTTTATTATCTTTAACTAACTGATCCATTTTCTCATAAGACATACCATCAATCATTTGATCTGGGAATACTTCTTGCAGAAATTTATCTGCTCGCAAAAGATTAGCACAATTTGAACATTTTAATATTGGATCAATAAAGCGATCTAAATGTCCAGAGGCTTTCCACACAATCTCAGGCATTATGGTAGGACATTCTACTTCACCAAAACCGAAATATCTTAACTCCCTTCTGAATATAGATATTATGTTGTTTTTTAAAGCCATACCCGCTGGTCCATATGAATAAAATCCCGCTAAGCCACCATATATTTCTGGTGAGGGTCCCCATATAAACCCTCTTCTCTTAATTAAAGAATTAAATGTTTCAATCTTATCTTCTATATTCATTTTTTAATTTACTCCAACGCAATGGTTTTTAAAATGGTGTATAATATTTGTATTTTAAGAATCCAAATAATCAAAATTAATAAAATAAATTTTTATATAACAAAAAGATATTATTATAAATATTATATTAACTTTAATCAGTTCAAAATATACTTAAATTAATTATTTGATAATCATGATACTCCAAGACATGCCATTTCAGTTTTTCACTCTCTGGAGCGGAATAGAAAGTGGGTTATATTATGCTATAATTGGTTTTTATGTTTTAATTTTCTTCTATTTCTTATTGATGCGATTTAGAACATCCAAGAAGATCTATTGGTTATTCTTTTCATTGTTATTTTTGTGCTTGGCAGTGGGTAGGGTTTTTTTCATAATATATTATTTTTATGCTCCAGAATTATATGGATTGCTGACAAATCCAGAATTAGTTAGTCTGTTGATGATTTTATATAGATTCGCTACATTTTCTACATGGTTAGGAATAGCTTGCTTAATGGTAATATTAGGAATTCTTTTATTTCCACCATTAGCTGAAAATATTGAGAGTAAGAGGGGAACGAGTTTTAAAGAAAATTTAAAAAGTTTCCTAAGAATAAAAAGCGTGCGTTTAACTTTAAAACTTCTTTTAATTATCATACCCATTTTTATTGGAGTAGCAGCACTTATCTTACCTGATGCACTTTTCATGGATCCCGACTTTGTTTCTAAATATGGAGTAAACGCATCAAGTTTAATTACAATCTTTGGATACCCCGCGGGAAGAGCTGTTCTTAATTTCATTTTATTACCAATTTTTGTTGCATTTATTCCATTCTTGTATTTATCATTAGCTAAGAGAACATTTGGTGTTTTAAGAAGATCTTATGCTTTAAACGCAGTCGGATTTTTAATCTACTTTTTAGGTAGAATTCTACAAGGAGTACTCAGTTCGCTTGGATATTACCATGTAAGTGCGACATTATCACCACTTCTAATATTATTATCCCTTCTGTTAATAGTTATTGCAAATAACTATGAACAACTCAAATAATAAGGTTCTTTCCTTATTATTTTTTTTAATTGAATTTCTAGAATATTAAAACAATAGAATAAAAGTATAAAATTTATAGTAATAATTAACTTGATTAATTTAATAACTTATGAAATAGAACTAAAATCTAGCTTTAAAATAAAATATTATTGAGGCGAATAAATCTTGTCTATTCATGGTAGTCAATATCTCTTGAATTTATTTAATGTGCCATCAAATATCTCCCCTATTAATGAAAATGATGAATTAACATTAGCTTTTTATTTATTAACTAAGGATAAGAAAGAAGATGAAAAAATAACTAGCTTTTCACGATTACTTTGGCCCTTTTTATGCATTCAAGGAGTTATTAGCACTCATATCATACTTGATGGGCTGTTGTTATTTTCAAGAAAAGGAAAATTGTCGAATCCTCCCAGACAACCGTTGATCGGGCATTTAATCAGAAACATAGAAAATCGAACTAAAATTGAACAACTTTCAAAAATTTATGAAGTATTAACTTATAAGGATCTGGATGCGGAAGAAATAGGAGAAGGAGAAGAATCTGAATTTCAAAAATTGAATATAGAAAGCTTAATTCATCCTGGATTTCTGGAGACTTTAGCTAAACTCTTACCACTTATCGATTATCAACCTATTATAGATTACATGCCTTTAGATTCGGCATTATCTACAGATCTAGCTTTAAACATAGCTGAAAAATATAGAAATATGATTGATTATATGAAAGGAAACGCTTTACGTTGGGAAAACCAGATTGATTTAATTGGGAAAGAAGTTGATAAATGGTTAATCGAACTCAATGTACAAGTCAAAGATATTGAGTCGCGATATTCTTCCCAAATTACGAAAACAGAGAAAATAATTGATAATTCTCAAGTACGAGAGCAACTTGCTTTAGAGGGAGATAAAATTGAGCAATGGAAAGGGGATGAAAAGAAAAAATTAATTGAAAGCATTTCTGTATTATTTAAAACAATAGAATACCAACTTGAGGGACCTATTAAAAAGAATAAAATGTTCACACAAAGTGATACTCTTAAAAGTCGAGTATTTGAAGATTTGATTAACACATTTGATAATCATTTTAAGTACTTGGAAACTGAAGGGCATAAGTATTTAGAAACAGTGGCAACATTAAGAGAAAAGTATATTGAAATCAAGGAACGAGGACCTCTCATTGATGAACAAGCAAAAATGAGATTGGCAGATTTAACTACTCATCTTAATTCAGAATTGCAAGCTCGTGATGTACATTTATCTGAATTTGAAATAGAAAAGCAACAAAAAATCTCTGAAATCAATAAATTTAAAGAACAAATTGAAGAATTATATTCTCAAATAAAAACAATAATCAAAACAAAACAAAGTAATTGCTTACAAGAAGCAAGGGATCTCATAAGCTGGTCTTTAAACGACAATCAAGCTGAAATTTTTTCAAGACCTATTCAGTGGATTTACATGCCACTCTATGCAATGTTTATCGAAGATAATGAGACCATGGAAGAAAAATTACGCATAGTATTTCCTGGAAATGTTAATCAAGATCCCAATAATATCTATAATGAAATTTCTGAAGAATTGAAAATGCTTAAAAATCAAATTTATGAAAAGATAGAAGATGACATGGCTCTTAGATCCAATTTCGAATTTTCATGCGAAAATAAAAATATATTAGAGGATATAAACCTTAACAAGAAAATTCAGCAAGGAATCTCTATTCTAAGGAAGAAGAATATGATAAACGATGAAATCGAACAACAGATTCGCAATAATTTAAGCAATTTGTAAAATATTTCTGAGATGGTTAAAAAATTAAACCCGAGTTGAAAAACAGGTTAGATCTTAAAAAAACCACCTTAAGACAACTTTTTTCACATTTAGAAAGAGAAAAAGATCTTGAGGTTGAAAAAAAACTTCAAGGTATGGTATATATTCAAATGAGATTACCTATAGAAAAAATAACTAAAGAATTCGAAAATAATATCAAAAAGAAGATAGAAGCTAATATATATCAAGCTAAAATTAGAGAAGCCACTGAAAAAGACCTTGAAATAGTCACAGAAATTTATAACAAAGCATGGCTTACTTCTAGGACCCCATTTCGTCCAATAGAAAAAGAAACATTGAAAACTATATTTCATCATCAAGATACAATATTCTTGATAGCAAGAGTCTATGGAATGGATGCAGGTTTTGTTATCCTTGATTTAGAAGGTGATAATAAGGAATATGGCGTTATAGCTGGACTTGGTATTATTCCACGTTATCAACGAAAAGGTTTAGGAACAATCTTAGGTTTAGCTGCTTGGAGTTATTTAAAAGAAAAAGGCATCAAAGAATTACGATGCGAAGTTTATAAAGATAATCAAGCGTCTTACCTGTTTATTAAAGGACTCCAATTTGAAGAGTTCGGAGAAAAAACATATCGAAAAGAAGATTTTGAACTAGAAGGAAATTAATCGACAAAACTTCTTTACTGATGTATAACTCTTTTATTTAATGTTTAAAAGAATTGAAGTAGTGTATCATGTCAAATTCAAATGATAGTTTTAAAAAGAAAGCTGTTAGAAGCCTATTTTTATCATTCAATAAAGAAGAAAAAACGAGGGATGACATAGATAATGAAATTCTGACTTCAGGAATGAAATATATTCAAATGCGATTGCCTGTAGAAAAAATAACGGATGAATTTGAAGCAGAGATAAGAAGAAATATTGAACGTGGCGTTATTAAAGCTAAAATTAGAGAAGCAAGCTCTAAAGATTTAGAAATTGTAGTATATTTACATAATAGAAGCTGGATGACGAGTTGCACTCCCTATGCCCCCATAACTCTAGAAACTCTTAAAAAGATTGCAAGTTTCCAAGAAACAGTCATCCTAATCGCAAGTGTATATGGTACTGATGGTGGATTTGCAATTTTAGATCTTGAAGGCCCTAATAAAGAATATGGAATCATAGCAGGTTTAGGAGTTATACCTCGCTTCCAACGAAAAGGACTTGGAAAAATCCTTGGAATGGCTGCTTGGAATCATTTCAAGAAAATAGGTGTGAAAGAGCTGCGTTGTGAAGTATATCACGAGAATAAAGCATCTTATAATTTTATTTCTTCACTAGGATTTGAAGAATTTGGTGTAAAAGTTTATCGTAATGAGGATTTTAATCTGGAGTAAAAAAGACTAAATCTACCTGCCCTTATTTATTGAGCTTATTTTTTTATTGATTAATTCTATCTCAGAAGTGTCTTCAAACTCTTCAAGGAGCAATTTTGCACGTTCCAAGTAATCTAATGCGCTTTCTATATCATGAGTAGCTATAGAGAGATCTCCTAATCTTTCAAGAATAAGTGCTGCCTGTTTGGATGCATCAAGTGATTCATATAGATTTAATGCTTTTTGATAATATTCAATAGCTTTATCTTTATTTTGAACATAATCACTATAGATCTTAGCAATCTTATTATTTAGTTCTGCCATTTTTTCTTTATCGCCGAATTTCTCATAGATATCGATTGCATATCCGTAGTATTCAATTGCACTCTCATCTTCTCCTCTTAAAGCATGGAAACTGGCAATATCTTCTAAAATTATTCCTTCTTTAATGTGATCTTGTATTTCGAAGGTACGAATAGTAGCTAAACTTTTTAGAAAGAAATCTTCAGCGTCAGTATCATTCTCCCACATGAGACTTAGTTTTCCTAAATAGAGGTAGCATTCCCACTCTAGACGCGCTTTATCATATATGGAAACTTGATCTTTAATTCTTTCTATTAAATCTAATGCTTCATTTAAGCATTTATAAGATTGGTCGTAGTAAACCTCTCCATAATAATAGTATAATTTTCCAAATTTAATGCGGGTTTGAATTATTCCATAGACATTTTCATTTTCTTTAAAGAAGCTCTCATTTCTTTTCAGAATTTTAATAATTCTTTTATAATCTTTTAAAATGAATAATATTTCAACAAGATTGCTTGAAGTTCTTACAGCATCTAATTCATATTCGAATTTTTCCGAGATGTCTAATGCTGCTTGATATTTATTATATGCTTCTTCCCACTCTTTTAAAACGTAATGTACATTCCCTAGATTATTTAATACCTGAATGATTTTTTGTTGGTCATCAAGTTGTTTTAGAATTGAAAGAGCGGAATCAAAATTATAGATAGCTTGCTCAAAATAACCTCTTTCTTCGTGTAATAATCCAATTTCATTATGAGTTATTGCTATATTCAGTAGATCATTATCTTCACTAAAATTTCTCAATGCAAGTTCAAGATTTTTTAAAGTAGATTCGAAATCTCGCTTTTTATAAAATACACTAGCTTTTTTGAGTAATAGATCTCCAATAGATTCACCCATTTGTTCTTTTTCCGTTAACTCCTGTTCGATTTTTTTTAAATTGTCTTCAATTTCTTCATCGTAATATGTTTGCGAATCATAAATATCTTCTTCAGCCCCTACTTCAGAGTAATAAAATGGACTTTCATCATGAGATTGCTGGATGCGTTTATTTAACTTAATATCTAGATCAGTTATTAAAGGTTTGTTGCAATAATGACAATATTTCCAATCCTTTTCAATTTCGTGTTTACAGTAATGGCAAATTGGCATGTGTATTTGGGAGATATATTTTATTATACTATTTTTAATATAAAAAAAGTATATTCATTTATAATTAATTGACTTGAATCAATAGTTCTAAATTTATTAAACTCTAGTTAATGTTTTTTTTTACGATAAAGTTCCAAATCAGCTTCAATTTCTTTATCACTCATTCCAAAAGTTTTCAAGAGTATTTTAATCTGTAAAATCGCGTTCTTAGATTTTACATTATATGCTAAATGAAGTGCACTTATATATTGATTTTTAGATTCATTCATTTTTCCTTGATAAAAAAGGCACTCACCAACATAACTAAGTCCTTTTATTATTAATTCCACATAATTGGACTCAATCGATAGATTGGTACCTGTTTTAAATTGATATAATGCTTCTTCATAACTTCCTTGATTTCGCTTAATAATACCTAAATTAAAGTGAGAGATGATCATTCCTTGTTTATCTTTTAACTTGGCAAAAGATTCTAGTGTTTTTTCATAAAGTTCATAGACAACATCCCAATCATCTTGCTTCTCATATATTGATATTAGTTTCTCAAGACAATCTAGAATACTATAAATATCATTACTATCTGAAGCAATTGCGCTGCACTTAAAAAAAATATCAGATGCTTGATCTAATCGATCAAGGCTTATCAGAACGTCTCCAATCCCTTTTAGACATGTAATTTGTTCAGGTATTTGGTTTAATTCAAAATATATATCATTAGCAATTTGATAATTTTCTAAAGATCTTTCAAATTCTTTTTTTTTAAGAAATAACGTACCCAATAATCCATAAACTGAAGCTTGCCCCAATCTATCTTTCAGTAATTGAAAATATTTTAAACATAGTAAATAATTTTTTTCTGATTCCTCATATAATTCTAATTGTAGCTGAATTAAGGCAATATCACTTAATTCTTGGAAATAGTTGGAACCCTTACCAATTTGTTCCAATTCATTCAAATTAACTAATTTTTCTTGTAGTAAGGCTTCTAACTCTTTTTGGGAATATTCATCTTTATTTTCAACCATGAGTACGAAATAATAAAATAATTTTAATTCAAGCTATAAGAGTTCTTCTAAAATCTCTGCAGCATTCTTTACACATTGGTAACATTTCTTTCCTAATAATTCATGCTTATTGAAATAGTCCATACCTTCAGGAGTGTTAATATCACAACCAATTATTTCCTTACATATCAATGACCCATTATTTTCTTGAAATTGGCGAGAAAATTCGTTGATAATATTGTATGTCTTTTCTTTGGCTTCGGTATCTTTACTTAATCCCATACCATGTTTCAATCCAAGAACCATATAAGCACCAGTAACTGCACCACATGTTCTACCACTACGTGCCATTCCTCCTCCAAATCCCGTAGATATTTTTATAGCCCTATCCAGATCTAATCCATAATAAGGTGCATAAGTGCTGAAGATAGATTGCGCACAACTGAAACCTTCTTTAAACTTTGATAGAGTCTCCTCTATTCTTGACATTTTAAATGACCATATTCTATTATAAAAGTAATTTTTAAATCTATAAGAAATATAAAATTACTTATCTATTATATATTTAGAGATAAATTAATTATTTAATTTCTGAGCAAGGTTATTTTGAATGAAGGTGAAAGCTAGATTATTTGATAAACTTGAAGAAAATAAGGTTAAATGTCATGTATGTGCTAATGAATGCACTGTGTTACCAGATAATGTAGGAATATGTGGAACAAGAAAGAATATTGATGGAGAGTTTTACTCCCTAATTTATGGGTCTATGATATCATCTGGTAGTTTAGATCCAATTGAGAAGAAACCGCTTTATAATTACTGGCCAGGGGCTACAGCTTATTCGATTGCGTCAATTGGGTGTTCTTTTAAATGTCAAAATTGCCAAAACTGGTCTATTAGCCAAGCGATCCCCACAGATAACGGAAAAGAAGGTTTTTATGACCTAAAGGGATACGAGAATCACGAAATGTCTTTAGTTGAAATGACACCTGAACAATTAGTGAAAAGAGTTATTAAAAGCGGAGCAAAAACCCTTGCGTATACCTATAATGAACCACTTATTTGGCACGAATGGATATTAGATACAAATCGATTACTTAAGAAAGAGGATATTAAGACTATATTGGTAACAAATGGATATTCTACTCCAGAAGCTTCAAAAGAGTTAATAGAAGCCGGTATAGATGCTGCAAACATAGATATTAAATCAATGTCAGATGATTTTTATAAGAAGATATGTGGAGTCAAATCAGTACAGCCAGTCCTAAATACTGCGAAATTATTCAAAGAAAATGGGATCCACGTGGAAATCACGAATTTAGTTATCCCCGATTTAAATGACAGTAAAAATGATATTGAAGAATTATCAAGATGGGTATTAAATAATTTAGGACAAAACACACCAACTCACTTTTCTGCTTACCATCCTGATTTCAAAGCACCTTCTAAGATGAATACTCCTCACGATGTTCTCGATCGAGCCTATAATATAGCTAAAGGTGTCGGATTAAATTATGTTTATGTTGGTAATTTACCACATGATAAAGGGAGTAACACATACTGTCCAAATTGTAATCATCTAATAATAGGCAGACGTGGATATAGTTTTACAAAAATAAATATTACGAATGAGAAAAAATGTCCAAATTGTAGTTATGATTTTACTAATGATATTATAGGAATTATTAATCGAGAAAATAAACACAACTTCTCATTTTTTTAATAAAAAAGGTGCAAAAGAAAATAAAGATTTTTATTGAAGGAAGAAGCTAAAAAAAGCCCGTTATTGATACACCGATCACTAGCAAGAGAAAGCCTTGAAGCAAGCAAAATACTGCAATTATGAAAGCCAACGGTGGCCAGGATATTGCTTTTGAAATCGCCATTAAGCTACCGATATAAAATTTCACCGTTAATGCTACAATTGCAAAAACCACGATGAATAAGATGATCATAAACAATTTAGGATCTATGAAAACAGCGATTACTTTCACGGCTGTATCTGGGATTGCTAAAGACGCAAATATCACAACGAAAGTTGCAACTAATAGCCCTAATACACTTCCTATAGGAAGATCATTTAAGGGTTTCAAAAATGTGAGGATCCCTAGAATAATAAGCAATGCTGATGAAAAAACACTAACTGTTGGAGGATTTATTCCCTGTGTATATTGCTGAGCAGCAAAAGCTAAGCTTGGTGGCTCATTAAGAATTAAACCTCCAACACCACATAAAATGCTAAATATCCCTACAAAAAATCCCAAAAAGGTTAGAATTTTTAAAAACTTGGTGATTTTAAAATTCCAATCCTCAACTTTCCGTTCTTTAAAGGATCCTCGTCTTTTCGCTTCATAAAATGCATAAATCATCCAAATAACTCCAAGTAGTAAAATAAAAAAGCCTCCATATTTTGCTAGTGGTCGTAAGAATGCTTCGGTAAAATCAATTTGATATAACACTTATTTTCACTCTTTATATTTGAATTATTAATTTATTATGATAAATAACACCACTCGAATATTTATATTATAGCTAGTCCAATAATTGTCTTAATTTTATTATATCCTTATCTAAATCTCATTGATTTATTTCATGTAATTTTAGACAATGTAAATTATAGAACAGCTGAAATCCAAAAATTTTAAATACAATGATTTTTCAATCGAAACATTTAAATAGTTAACCTATCAAATTTTTTCAATCGAAACATTTAAATAGTTAATCTATGAAATTTTTTCACTTAAAAGCTTTTCGGATTCATCATATTTATCCTTCTGAAATCATAAAATTGAAATATAAAGAATTATTTTAATTTATCTAACCATTTTCAATAAAAATAAGTTATAATGATAAGTTAAATATGTAGTGATTAATACGTGTATTGAAACTAATTTATTAAAAAAAAATAATGATCTTACAAAAACCTTATTAAGTTTATCCACTAAACAAAGTGGACTTACTTCTTCTCAAGCTTCTGAACGATTACAGGAGATTGGTCCAAATGAAATCCCAGAGAAAAAGAAGAATCCATTTATTGAATTCTTGAAGAATTTTTGGGGCCCTATCCCATGGATGATTGAAGCAGCAGTAATAATGTCTGTTATTGATCAACAATGGGATGATTTTTGGATTATTTTTTCATTGTTGATGTTAAATGCACTAATCAGGTTTTGGGAAGAACATAAGGCCGATAACGCCATTGAATTGTTAAAAAAACGATTAGCTATTAATGCCCGAGTACTAAGAGACGATAGGTGGGGAATTTTGCCAGCACGAGAATTAGTTCCTGGAGATATTATTCGTGTGCGGCTTGGAGATATTGTTCCCGCAGACATTAAGCTTATTGAAGGAGATTATTTATTAGTAGATGAATCTACTTTGACTGGAGAATCTTTACCTGTTGAAAAGCATTTTATGGATGCAGAATACGCGGGTGCAATTATTAAACAAGGAGAGATGGTTGGTGTTGTTACTGGTACGGGATTAAACACTTATTTTGGAAAAACAACAAAATTAATGAATTCATCAAGAACAAGAAGCCATTTTCAGAAAGCAATAATGAAGATCGGTAATTACTTAATTACTTTAGCTATTGTTATCGTATTAGTAATTTTTGTAATTGCTACAATTAGGCACGAAAACATTCTACAAACCTTACAATTTGCTCTAATCTTAACAGTAGCCGGTATTCCTGCCGCTCTACCAGCAGTACTTTCAGTTACAATGGCGATTGGAGCTATAACATTAAGCAAAAAAGAAGCAATTGTCAGTAAACTTGTAGCGATCGAGGAATTGGCGAGCATTGATGTACTTTGTTGTGATAAGACAGGAACGATCACAAAAAATGAACTTACAATTGGTAAAGTAATCCCCTTTTTACACTATACTGAAGAAGATGTATTAAGATATGCTACTTTAGCATCTAAAGAAGAGAATCAAGATCCGATTGATACTGCAATTATAAATAAGTTGAGAACATTTTCTTCTACAGAAAATGATTTAAAGCTATATAATGTATTAAAATTTAAGCCATTTGATCCAATAATCAAACGAACTGAAGTAGAAATTGAAACCATATGTAATATAAACCAAGATAGAAAAACATCTAGTACTGAATGTTTTAAGGTGTCAAAAGGAGCCCCTCAAGTTATTCTATCTTTGCTATCAGATAACAGTGCTAATGAGATGGTAAATCATTATGTAGATAGTTTTGCATCTAAAGGATATCGAGCTTTGGGAGTGGCTAAAACTAATGGTTATGATGAATGGAGTTTTGTAGGTTTAATTGCTTTATTTGATCCCCCACGAGAAGATTCAGCCGAAACAATAAAGATGGCTCAATCAATGGGAATTAATGTCAAAATGATTACTGGGGATCATATAGCTATTGCGAAACAAATATCAGAACAAGTTAATTTGGGTATGAACATTATAACCGCAAACGATTATCTAGAAAAAGTAAATGGGGAAGTAGAGAACACTGTAGAAAAAGCTGATGGATTTGCCCAGTTCTTTCCTGAACATAAGCACCACCTTGTACAGCTCCTTCAGAAAAAAGGACACATTGTTGGCATGACTGGTGACGGTGTAAATGATGCTCCAGCTTTAAAGATAGCAGATGTTGGAATCGCTGTTGCTGGAGCGACCGATGCTGCAAAATCTGCAGCTGATATTGTACTTACAAAGCCAGGTATCTCGGTAACAATTGATTCAATAAAGGAAAGTCGAAATATATTTCAACGAATGACTAATTATTCCACGTACCGTATTGCTGAGACGATTAGAATCTTATTTTTCATTGCATTGTCGATTATTTTCTTTAATTTTTATCCCGTTACTGCATTAATGATCGTATTGCTTGCAATTCTCAACGATATTCCTATTATGACAATCTCTTATGATAACGTCAGATATCAAAATGAACCTCTCACTTGGAATATGAAGAGGCTCTTGCTGATTGCCACCTTTTTAGGAATTATTGGAGTAGTATCTTCTTTTTTAATTCTGTTCATTGGATTAAATGTCTTTCATTTAAGTCCAATCTTACTCCAATCTTTTATTTATTTAAAGCTCTCAGTAGCAGGACATTTGACAATCTTTGTCGCTCGTACTAAAGGACCTTTTTGGTCAATCAAACCTAAGAAAATACTCTTCATCGCAATAATTGTAACACAATTAATAGCTACTTTAATCACCGTTTATGGATTATTACTACCGGCTATGGGTTGGGGATTGGCAATTTTTGTTTGGGTTTATGCTTTAGGATTCTTTGTGATAACTGATTTTCTAAAAGTAGGTTTATACAAGTTGTTTGATAAATTGGGAATAAATTAAAAATAAATTCTTTTTTTTAAAATTAATTATATTCATTAAATATTCACTCAATTTGAGATCACGTTGAGTTGTTCATATTAATTTGAACTATGAGTTATGTTATATTGAAGGTTTTAATGAATAAATGAAACTGTTTTGCGAACATAATCTATGTATTGATCAATCTCGTTATTTTTAGTTTCATCATCCCAAGAATATTCTTTTTGCATGATACTTGCTACTTTTTCAGCTACTTCTGACGCTTTTTTGTGATCTATCCACAACGACATCTCAGTTCTTCGACAGAATACGTCAATTAAATGAGGTGTTAGTTCATATCGCAAGGTATATAATATTTCTGCTTTGGTAAAATCATTCTCTTCAATTAATTTTTCGGATAAAGATTCATCATTTTTAATCAAATCTAATATTCTCATAGCTCCTTTTCCGTACTGTTGATAAAGATGATCAGTAATTACTTGTTCCAGACGTACACCAGAATTTTTTAGATATTTCTCCCACTCTTCCTTATCAGTTGCGATGAGGAACTTTTTTCTACTATAGTAAGGTTCTCTGTGGATATTTGAAAAGATCTTATTTTCTTCAATTTTTCCGAACAGATCTTCAGCCATCGCTCTCCATTCTGTCAATTTACCCCCTGTTATTGTAAGTAATCCATCAGGGGAGAAAAATATTATGTGATTTCTAGATACTTCACTTTCTGGTTTCCCTTTTTGCATAACTAATGGTCTTATACCAGCATAAGTAGAAAGTATATTTTTATAATCTAATTTTGCATTTGGATAATATTGTTTAACAGATTCAATTAAGTATTCTGCATCTTCCTTATTGCAAAATGGATTATCTAAATCTTTTTGGTAATCAGTATCAGTCGTTCCGACAAGAGTATATTTTTTATTCCGTGGAATAACAAAAAAATATCTATTATCAATCTTTGTATAAAGACCATTTGCCATCTTATTTCCTATATCTTCACGCTTATATGTGAGATGAACTCCCTTAGTCGGTCTGATTAGTGGTTTTGGAATGGTATCGGGATAATTTTCTATTAAACTGTCAGCCCATATACCCGTTGCATTTACTACCAATCGAGCTGAAATTTCAAATTTAGAATCATTTTCTAAATCTTTGCATTTTATTCCAACTATATTGTTATTACTTTTTATATAATCAGTGACCTTGCAATAATTTAATACATCAGCGCCTCTAACCATTGCTTCTTTAAGTACCTCAATTGTTAAACGAGCATCGTCAATATTTGTATCGTAGTATACTACACCACCTTGAAGACCTTCTCTATTAAATTTTGGTTCAAGGTCATAGATTTCTTCAGCTTTATAGGTTTTACTTTTTTTAAAATTTTTAAATTCTGATTGATCATCGCTTAAAAAATCATAAATTTTAGTAAGCCCTTGAAAATCCCGTTTCTTATATTTACTTCCTTCAATTATTGGTAAAAAAAATGGTACAGGTCTAACTAAATGGGGTATTTGAACCCTCATCCAGTTTCTTTCACGGGTAGCACTCTTAACTAAATCCCTTTCATTTTGGGCAATATATCTAATTCCGCCGTGTGCCATTTTTGTACTTCTCGATGAAGTTCCTGCAGCAAAATCTTGCATCTCCACTACAGCAACACTCAAGTTCCTCATTGCTGCTTCTCTTGCAATACCTGCTCCTGTTATACCCGCTCCTATGATCACAACATCATATTGGCTACTTTGCATTTTTTGGATGATTTTTTCTCGATTTTTGAAACTCCAAGATTGATCAAATAATTTTTTTTCCAAATCTACCATTTTGACCAAGTTTAAAAAATTCTGGACCTTAAATAAGGTTTCTTAAAGTTACAATCATCAATATATTTGAATTTTTGGGATAAATAGATTGATAAATATGCAATTTATTCTTTTTTTATATTATGAGATGATAAAAATGGTTAATTCAGAATTATTAAATGAGATTAAATTAAAATTATCTAATGATAATGCAATGCCTGAAGATTGTTTGAAAATTTTTGAGATATATAAACAAATTTCCTCAGAAAATGCGGAATTAAGAGAAGAATTTGATGATATGGCAATGTTGGATATGAATTTCTTAGGACAAATAATCATTTCCGATAAAAGCAAAAAATTTTGGCTTAAATTCAAGGAAGGGAAGATAGATTATGGAGAAGGTGATGTTAATAATCCTTCAATAGCCTTTTCAACCAAAATGGATACTTTTACTGGAATTCTTTTTGGAATATTTGAAATTTCAGATGCACACAAAGCCGGAGAAGTTAGCTTTGAAGGGGATAGTGAAGCTCTAATGGATTTTCAAGCTATTACTTCCACTTTGAATGACTTTTTAAAAATTCATTAGATTAGGTTTTAATTTTTATCTTATCGATATCAGGGAAAATTAGGATTATCTTCAATAATAAATTCCATATATCGTTTAATAAATGAAGATAATTGTTCAAAATTAGGAGATTCTCCAGTCCTTACAAATATAGCAGTTAGTGCATTTCCCATCAATATTGCTTCAGGAGGGGATAGATTAGCTGATAAGCCAAGAATAGTACCAGAATGAAAATGATCTCCTGCGCCGACAGTAAACTTGGGTTTGGATGTAAATCCTTCAGTAATCCAATAATGATCTTCTTTTGTAGAAATTGTTGCAAAATGAGGAGAGTGAATCACTAAATAAGATAGATTCATTTCTCTATTAAGTTTCTTTCCGCATTCATTAAATTTAGATAATTGAGATTTATCTAAATTCCTAATATTAAGCAAGACTCTTGAAAGATATGAGGCTTCTTGATCATTTGCACTTAATAATACAGGAATGTAATCATTGAGTTTTTGTAAGATTTTAATTAGATCATTTATATCATTTGCTGATCGTTTTCGAATATCCGCAATGTCTACAAAAAAGAATTTATTTCTTAAATTAGAAATTGAAGGAAAAATATCAATTAATAAGTGTTTCCAAATGTCATTTAGATGTGGTAATAAAGCCCAATGTCCAAATCCTAAGATGTCTGATTTGTTAACCATTTGGATTATCTCATCTAGATTTAAAATATCAGAAATTGTTCTCCAAGATATATTTAAGATCGGTTCAAAATCAGTAATCATTACCTTACCATCATCAAATTCTAATCCTAAAGTCTGACCTGGATTCGCTATTGAGTATGATTCAACATTATGTTGGGGGACGTATAATTCGTTTAACTCGGGGTAACCTAAAGCGGCTACCAGATTGACTTTTGCTCCTAACGCGTTGATAGCTCTGCAGGTATTAGGGGCAAACCCCCCAAAAATTCTTTTCTTTAACACTCTCTCAATGTTAGCAGAACTCCCGGCTACATCTATCAGCAATTCGCCAAAATCCTTTAATGTGCTCATTTTAGTCCATTCTTCTGCATTCTTTCTGCTCTGAACTACTGAATAGAGTGAATCAACATATCCATCAAATCCTAAAAAACAGGATTTACTTTTAATTAAATTTTCTAAATCCTTTGATTTCTTAATTATGGTTTCACAGGATTTTAACGTATAATCATAATTATTTTGAGGTTGATACATAATAAAATCACATCAAACTATCTTGGAAATAATATATAATATCATTAATTACTTTAAACCTAAAATAATTGAGATATTTTTGAATATACCTATCTCCTGTATTTACGGAGTCCTATCTCCTGTATTTACGGAGATTGTTAGATCCATATCAGGAATATCAGCGTAACTTCCGGAAGTATAATAAATTGCTGGTTTTTCAACTGTCCATATTTGTACAACTGCAGGTTCTGGTGTAAAAAAAACTGAATAAACACCAAGACTTAAACCTCCAATGCCAACTAGTAAAGCTAAGATTGCTAATCCATTATTCCTACTACCCATATTCTCATATCACATTTTTTTCAATTTAAATTCTAAATTATATTGTACTATAAACACCATAATTTAAAATTTATTTTTAAGAGAGAACTTGTTGTTGTAGAGGATGATAAGATATAAATTAGACTTATAAAAATTATTTTTCTAATAACTTATTAAGAATTAAAGGCATTGAATAGACATCATAATAATTGTGATCAATGCATTCTTTCATTAATCCAACATATCGATGGGGATCTTGAAGATATTTTCTATAACTTAATCCGATAAGACTACTAGGCATCTCATTTTCTCTTTTTAAATCGAGTAGTTTTTCTTCCATGCTAGTAAGATTGTATTTTTCATAGAGTCCTTTAAATTTCCTACGACAATTGTGATATAAATCAATATGATGATAAATGGTATTAACTGAATCGTAAAGCTTGTCACTATCATTGATCATGGGATTAATATTATAATAATATATGAACCTTCTAGCCAGGCAGGGTAAATCAAATGTTCTCCCATTATAGGTTACGAAACTTTTAAATCGGGGAAATACGAAATTCTTTATATGCTCACACATCGCTATTTCTTCGCTTACATCTCTAGCATATAAGATATGAATTTCAAAGGAAGAATTGGTAAAATTTCCTAACCCAATAATAATCATCGGTCCATCATAGAGATCTAAAGTTTCGATATCAAGAAATAGAAAATCATTTAAATTAAAACAGAAGCTAGTATCAATATCATAAATACTGTTGTTATTAAGCAATGCTCGAAAATCTTTTTCTTTAATTAATTTCAATAATTCGTTTGCAGATCTTCCATATTTAATCATGTGTTTTAAATCATAGAGTGAATTAACTCCGCGCTTTTTTAAGCGACTTTCAACATTTTCACCGATGTAATATATTGTTTTAAGGTTATAGATTATAGCCTCTCTAGATGACTTCAAATTGAGATCTTGGGGAATCTCAACGTTTTCCCAAATTATTTCCATGAATTGACCCATTGAATTTTTAACAATTTGATGATTGGGATAAAGCTCTTCAATTGTTAGTCCTTTATATTGTTCTATCAAAGGAGTGATATTAAATTGGTCAAAGACTTGATAATGATCCATCTTCATTATATAATCTATAAAGATATTTAATAATTTAATCGGTGATGAATTATAGTAACTCTGTTTTAAATGAAATCTCGTTATAAATTTTGAAAGAAAATTTGTATTCATTTAATCTAATAGTCAATTCGAGGTATTGAATCCTCCAATTCATTGCGTGATGGTTTAAACTTGAAAAATCTTCTTGATTCGCTATCTTCTAAGACGTAATTCGATCCTCCACCATGAACCATACAATAGGGATCCATAAGACCTATTTCGTTTGCGTATTGTCTTGTAAATCCTCTTCCTCCTAAAGTTCTGAAACAATGAATAGCGCTCTCAAATCCTAATTCCGTTGCACTGATTTTTAATCCCATAGCATTGGCTGCCATTAATTTTGAACCAGCTAATTCTGGATTTTTATCTAATTGTCTTACATATTGAATAAGCGCCGAAAACAATAAATTTAATTCTCTAATCTTGGAGGAGATTGGAAATCGAATCACTTGATATTGATGGAGTCTGCGTTCGAATTGTATTCTTTGTAATGCATAAGCGTGAGAATAGAGTAGCTTTTTCATTGTATCACCTAATGCTTCTGCACTGATTACTAGTCGTTCTTCAGTTAATTGGTGAAATGCAATATCCAATCCGTGACCTCTTAATAAGTTTTCTTTAGGAATTTCTACCCTATCAAATATTAATCTACTGACGAATGCATCGGTCATTCCATAAGTGCTGATTCTAGTACTCCTAAAATCTTTAAGTTGTTGATGTTCAGTGTCAACCACAATTGCGCTTAACTGACCATTATTTAAACGACCGTATAAGATGATGTAATCAGCGATCATTCCATTAGTAATAAAAAGCTTCTTTCCCTTTGCAATGATTTTATCATCTCTCTCGTGGAGTGCCAATTCCATTCGGAAAATATCTGAACCTGCATTAAATTCAGTCATTGCGGATGCTCCTATTTGACCATTTTTGGCAACGGGAACTAAAAATTTCTCTTTTTGAGAATTGTTTGAAGCATAATTCACGGGGTTGCAATATAAAGTGCCACCTGCAAGCCTTCCCATTTCAATACTATAATTTCCTGCTATATACCTCTCACTATACTCGCTCCATCTGCCACCACATAATGCATATGCAATTAAAGCATTTCGAGTGATTCTACCAACTTCATGTTCACTTTCGTTTAAAATTGTTGAGTAATAGCCTTTATCAGATAACTTTTTCATTATGTTAACGACAAGGTCTCTCTTTTTATCTTGGGTTGGTTCTTCGACAATATAATTTAGTTCCTCTAATTTTCTAAGTTCAGTATCAAGTTCTTTTTCGATAAAGTTATATAATTCTGCCAGAAACTCCTTTTCCTGAGCGTTTAATACGGGATTATTTAGTAAATCCAATTCAGGTACATATTTCGAAATACGGATCTTGCTGAATTCAGCGATTCTAGTATCCATGATAGATCATACATTTTTTTGAAATAATAAATTTACCTTGATACGAGTGTTGGAATTTATTCCCACTAATAATTCAGAATTAATTGGTAAGTTTTAATCATAAAGCTTCTTAATATTAAAATATCAAATCTAGTAGTAAATAGATTTAATTATACATTTAAAATAAACTTAAAGTGTAAAAAATGATAAAATTTAGCGATAAACAATTAAAAATTCCTAAGTTGATGCGCCCTGTCTATTTAGCTACTGTAGGAATGTCTAAATTCGATAGAGCATTCCCTGAAACTAGAACTGAAGAATTATGCATTCAAGCATTTACCGCTGCTGCCGATTTTGTTAACATGACACCTTCAGAACTAAAGAGTTACATACACACATGTTATTATGGTCATTTTGCAGATCATTTTGGAGATCAACTTCTAGGAGAAGCTGTGATCCATGATAGGCTTGGCTTGGATCCCTTAGGGAATATAGGCGTGAAAACAGGGGGTGCTACGGGAGGTTCTACTATGTGGGAGGCTGTAAAAACTGTAGCTTCTGGATATAGTGATTGTGCACTAGCACTTGGTTGGGAACGCATGGATGAAGTACCCACAGACGAGGGCAACCATCTTATTTCTGCTGCTGCAGATAAGGATTGGGAAACTCCTTTAGGACATATTTACACGGGTTATTATGCAGTAATGGCTCAACGATATTGGAAAATATTTGGAAAGGAGGAACAATCTTTTCGAGATACAATGTCAGAAATTGCTGTAAAAAATCGTGGATATGCACGCATGAATCCCCATGCTCATGGACCAATGAAGATTACTGTTGAAGACGTAAATAACTCGCCAATTGTTGCCCATCCACTTCGGGTATTAGATTGTTGTTTGATGAGCGTTGGCTCTGCTTGTGGTATTGTATGTGATGAAAAAACGGCTTATGAAATTACGGATCATCCCCTTAGAATTTATATAGGTGCAGGAAGCCATACTTTAAGAGTTGCTGACAGAAGAAACATGACAATTCCGCTATTGCCAAATGAAACACCAGAAACCTATAAAGATCTAAGTACGAGATTCCCAGGATCGGATAGATATCCAGGATTCACCGGGTTTTTAGCAGCTAGAATGGCGTCATATTATGCTTATAGAATGGCAGGAATTAAAGACCCAATTGAAGATCTTGATGTGATTGAACTTCACGATGCATTTACCATTAGCGATATTCAATCTTATGAAGATGTAGGATTGCGTCCTTATGGTGAAGGGAGAGATTATATTGAATCTGGAGATGCTTATCTCATCAATCCACACACCAAAAAACAAGGTAAATTACCAAGTAATTTAAGTGGAGGATTAATAGGATGCATGCATGCTGTGGGAGCTACGGGTTTAATGCAAATCGCAGAGATTGGATACCATATATGGAATCGCTGGAATGAAATACATGAACCTCAAGAGAAATGGGATGCATTTAGTCGTGAAAAACCAGATGATTGGACTAGTTTGCAAGTAAAGAATGCTAAACGAGGTTTAGCAATAAGTCACGCTGGAGTTGGTTCGCATGTTACTGCTACAATACTAATGGATCCAAATAACTTACTTAAGGAGGATTAAAAGATGCCTAAAACAGAAAATGAAAAAGGATTTGTTGATATTGTGAATGGAAGATATAAGCCAAGAGGTGTATTTCATATTCCAGAGGCTAATCAACCAATATTTAATAAGGATACTGGGAAATTAGCTGGTGTTACCAACCCTCGTGATATGACATATATCCATTCCTACGGCGGAGAAGCACCTTTTTTCGAAAGTTTGGGAAAGGGAAGATTGATGGCAACCCGATGTGATAATGAGAAATGTGATACAAAAGGATCAATTTATCAACCTTTCAGGATCTATTGTCCTGATTGCCTAAGGAAAAATACTGTCATTGATATGACGGATTTGGCAAAAAAGACCGCAAAAATTCATTCCTACATTATCACTCATAGGTCTGGTGCATTTAATTCTCTTCCAATACCTATAAAATTCATAAATGTAGAGTTTGAAGGAGTAGTAACAATCCTCATGAGTGTCTTAGCAGTAGGAGAACCTGAAATTGATAAAAGAGTAGTACCTATTTTTAATACCAAATCACCTACTTATACAATTACTGACCTTAGATTCGTTGTTGAAGGAACATCAGAATCAGAACTTCCTGAAGGATTTACATATTAATACTATTCTATTTTCTTTTTTTTAATTAAACAAGGATTTTCTATACACTTTAAACAAGTATATAACCATAATTAATCTGTTTTTGATATTTAAGATGATTTTATCTTTATTTAGGAGAAATTAGTTATATTTTTATAAGAGTATAGTGTTTATTTTTTAAAATAATATGATGGTGATTATATGGTTTTTATTGTTGAAGCTATTAAAGAAATTCCCGTGGATTTTAACATATTTTTCGAGCATTTTATTAAGAATTTCACAGCACGAACCTTTTCAGAAGGAGGTGCCATTATTGAGATTATTGAAATAGGTCCTCGTGAAGAGAGGAAAACTAAGTTTCAGTTATTACCGGCAACGAGCATGGAAGTAAAATTTCCTGTACTTTTTGAACAGAAACCGTATGGCATTGAAGTATCGTTAGATCTTGATATTGAAATGATTACTGCGGGTAAAAAAATGGGGGGAGGGAAATTAGCGAAAAAAATGTTAAACGCAAAACTTGAAGTTTTTGAAGCGGGATTAAATAATCAGTTAAGTATGTTAATAAAGATGTCTATTGCTGAATCGTTGAAACAATCTGAAGACAGATTAGGAAAAAAAAGCGATGATGATCCATTGAAAATTCTTAAACTCCAATTTGTTAATGGAGAGATTTCAGAAGATGAATATATTCGCAAGAAAAATTTATTGGAAAATTAATTTTTAACTAATTTTCTTTAGGTAGAATCATAATTCAATTAATTGAAGCTTTCACTTAATGGTAGTCAATATCTTTAAAAAAATAAGATAAAAAAAAATGTGTGGGAATTTGAATCTAAATTCAATCTAATTCTTATAATGTTACATGTTCTTTCTTTAAATGAAAGATCTTTCTCGCTTCATCACCTTGTGCGATCTCTCGTCCTGCGATCTCAGCAACTTTCTTAGCCCAAGCTACTTGCTCGTAACTTCCTTTAGCTAACTCGCCTGTAATTACTCGTGTATTATCTTCTAAACCCACGCGAATATGACCCCCTAAAGCTGCAGCACATAAACCCGCTTGAAATTGTTGCTTAGAAACTCCACAAACACTCCATGTAGCCTTTGGAGGTATTAGATCTAATACTAAGGAAAAATTCCTTGGATTGAAAGGAATTCCTCCGAGTACGCCCCAAACAAACTGGAAGTGGAGTGGTTGAGTAAAATCACCTTCAGATCTGTTAAGAAACAGCATGTTATATAGGCCACCTAGATCATATATTTCCATTTCTGGCTTCGTTCCCGCTTTTTTCATCTCTTTCGCAAATTTTGCTATCGTTTTAAAGGTATTTTCAAAAATATTACCAGCACCCATACCAACTTTTCCAGTGCGGTAATCTCCAACAGCGAAATTCATAGATGCTGTATTTAGAGAAGCTAAAGGCGGTTTGAAGGTTTGAACCGGTGCTATTCTCTGTTTATCTGTAGCTACTGAGCTAATAGCACTACTTAAATTGATAATTACATCAGGAGCTTTTGATTTAATATTTTCCAATACGGCTTTTATTAGGTTTAAGTCATGTGTTGGATTACCTTTTTCTGGATCTCGTGCATGGATATGAACTATTGCTGCACCTGCATCATAGCACTTTTTTGCTTCATCTCCAAATTCCTCTGCTGTATAAGGAACACTTGGATTATTATCTTTAGTTGTAATTGCACCAGCTAGAGCTGCTGAAATGACCAACTTATTTTCTGGATTTGATTCCGACATTTTTATTTTCACTTCATTTGAATTTTCAATTAATATTCAATTATGATTATATTGAATTAAAATTAATCATCTTTCTATTTAAATTTTAAAACAGATCACATTGTTAGAGGAGGAGAACTTATCAACTAAATTGGTTTAAAACTATTTAAATATCATTTACTCAATATAATAATAATTCATTATAAAAATTTAAAAATTAAAAACATGGATATCAAAAATGGATAAAGTAGCTATAGTTGGTTGTGCTCAAACTAAATATGAAGAAGATAAAATTGATTTAACTATATCAGAATTAGTTTTTGAAGTTGTAAAGCAACTCCATAATGATTTAGGAATTTCTAATGATGATATTGGCTGTGTAATTACTAGTTCAAATGATTTCAATGATGGAAGAACGATTGCAAACATGGCGATTCAAGATGCAGTGGGTTCGGTAAGAAAGGGAGAGTCTCGTGTTTCCGGAGATGGTGCTTTTGCATTTGTATATGGTGCCATGCGAATTTTATCGGGTTCCTATGATACTGTTCTCGTGGTTTCACATTGTAAATGTTCAGAGGTAAACCAATACCTAGTTAACAATTCGATATTTGATCCCTACTATCAAAGGCATTTGGGATTAGATCAAATCTCGTCTGCAGGATTAATGGCAAACATGTACGTGAATAAATATGGAATAACTGAAGAACAAGCTGCCAAGGTTGCGGTAAAGAATAGAAAATATGCTCTTAGCAATCCATATGCTCATTTACAAAAGGAAATATCGATTGATGACGTCCTAAATTCAAAAATGATGGCATACCCATTAAAGGAGTTGGATCTGCCACCTTTTTCGGATGGAGCTGTAGCGATGCTATTAACAAATGAAGAGAAAGCAAAGAAATTTACAGATACACCAGTATGGTTAAAAGGATATGGAAGTTGTACTGATGCGTACTATTTAGGTCATAGAAACATGACAGATCTTATTGGTCTGGAATTAGCAGCCAAAACAGCTTATAAAATGGCGGAAGTTGCAGATCCATTAAAAGAAATCGACGTGTTTGAAGTTTATGATGCTTTTTCATTTCATGAATTGATGATATATGAAGCATTAGGTCTATGTGATCAAGGAAAAGGAGGAGAATTCATTGATGAGTATTATGAATCTCACCTTCCGATCAACATGTCTGGAGGCGTTTTATCCAGTAATCCGACAATGGCAAATGGTCTAATTCGAGTAGCAGAAATTGCATCTCAACTAATGGGGAACGCTGAAAAGCGCCAAGTTGACGATGCTAAGCTCGGTTTAGCACATGGGATGAATGGAATATGTTCACAGGGAAATTGTGTATTAATTTTTGGAGGAGATTAAAAAAATGACAAAAAATCATGCAGCTGTAGTAGGAATAGGTCAAACAAAATTTAGAAGTAAAAGGCGAGATGTTAATATCCCAGAAATGATCTATGAAGCGGTTGATATAGCTCTTAAAGATGCTCAATTAGAACCAAAAGATATTGACGCTATCATAATAGGCAATTTTTGATATCATATCGATATTAAATGTTAAATGGATCATTTCGAAGGAATCAACTTTTCTGAATTATGGACTGGGATTGATGCAGCGCCAGGTTACTTGAAACCAGTTGTAAAAATTGCAACAGGAGGTACTACAGGAAGTTCTTTAGCAATTTGTGGGTACCATAATATTGCTTCAGGAATATATGATAAAGTTCTTGTTGTTGGATGGGAAAAATTGAATGAAGGAGGCGCAACGACGGGAATTATCACGGCATTCGACCCCGTTTGGGAGAGACCCTCATTAGCAGGAGCATTAGGTCCCCTTGCTTTAATGGCGGGAATGTATTCTGCAAAATATGGGATAACTCCAGAACAAGCTGCAAAGGTGACTGTTAAAAATAGAAGCAATGCAGCAAATAATCCTTTTGCTCACCTTCAGATGCCAGATATTACGATTGATTATGTTATGAGTTCTCAGGTCATCTCTTATCCCCTAAGATTACATGATTGCTGCCCCCAGAGTGAAGGTGCTTGTGCTCTAATATTTGCAAATGAAAAAGAAGCTAAAAAGATCACGGATACTCCTGCTTGGTTTCATGCCGTAGAAACGGCTCATTATTATACATTTGGGACTGATGATAAGATGTATGACCTTCCTACTGCGACCATTGCATCTAAAAAAGCATATAAAAGAGCAGGAATAAAAAATCCTATAAAAGATTTGGATGTAGCAGAAATATATGAACCCACTTCTTGGAGCGAGCTTTCTTGGACAGAAGCTTTAGGATTTTGTAAACCAGGTGAGGGAGGTAAATTACTCGATGAAGGGATTACTCAGATGAGCGGAGAATTACCCGTAAATCCATCAGGAGGGGTTTTAAGCACGAATCCCATTGGTGCTACCGCATTAGTTAGAGTAGCTGAAGCTGCTATTCAGATCATGGATCGTGGTGGAAAGCGTCAAGTCCCAGATGTAGAAAAAGCGCTTGCAATGGGATTTGGCGGAAGTTTATGGACTGAAGTAATGATTTTAGGAAATGAACCATTGAGGTGAAAAAAATGAGTAAAAGAAGAAAAGGAAACGAAGATATTTTTGAAATTAAGTGGAAAACCGATTTGCCATATCGTTATTCAATTGGGAAGCTTGCAGTTAAATTCTTTGAAGAATTGAAAGATAGTAAGAAAATTCTTGGAAGTAAGTGCCCAAAATGCAATAAAGTTCACTTTCCGCCCAGAGCAGTATGTGCTGATTGTCTTGTTAAAATGACATTAGATGATATGGTGGAATTACCTCCAAGAGGTACTTTAGAGGGGTTTACGGTGGTGAATTATCCTTTTACTGATCCTTCAACAGGTGGTATCCGCCCCTTTCCATATGGATATGGCTTGTTCAAATTGGATGGCGCTGACACCTATACAATGCATTTTGTAAATGAAACCGATGTGAGTAAAATGAAAATCGGACAACGAGTTGAGGCTGTTTTTAATGAAGAACGTATTGGTGATTTAACCGCGGATATTCCATATTTTAACATTGTTAAAGAGGAAAAATAAAGGAGGTATAAAGAAATGACAGATGATATTGAGAAAAAGGTTTATCGAGGTCGAATTAAAGTCCCTTATAAACACACTGCTGGAGCATATGTGGAGAAATTTATAACGGAAATTGGAAAAAGCAATAAAATCTATGGTGTAAAGTGTCCAAAATGTGGAGAAATTTCAGTACCGCCTAAAATGATTTGCTATAAATGCTTTGAAAAAATGGAGGAATGGGTAGAACTAGGAAATCAAGGAACTATAACAGGATTTACTGTTGTAACCCATTCAACACCTGTAATGCCTCTAGAACCTCCATTTGCTTATGCCCGTATTAAGCTGGATGGAGCAGATACAGATTTTGTTCATATAATTAACGAAGGAGATCCTTCAAAATTAGAGATAGGTGCTAAAGTAGAAGCGGTATTCAAGGAAAAACCACGAAAAAGAATCTTAGATATAGAATATTTTAAAATAATTTAGATAGTTCACCTTTTAACTCTTTTTTTTAATTATTTATTCTAAAAATCTAGCTTGTAAAAACTAATCCTTTTAAAAATAGAAAAATAATATTTTAACATGGTCGAACCAAGATATTTAAAGAAGGAAGATATTGATAGAATGCTCAAATATCCTTTGAATGAAGAAGAAATATTATTATGTCGACGTCATCATCTTTTAACTAATGCTCGGGATCAAATTATAACTGGAAGCCCAGAACCGGGTTCAGTATACTTCAAGACGCAAGATGGTCAAGAAATTCTTGATTGTACTTCACAAGCTTGGGTTTTGAATTTAGGACATAATAATCCAGATATAAGCTATGCATTATATGTTCAATCCCAACAAGTAACTCATTCTTGGTCTTACTTTCTCAGTCCTGTAAGAGTTAGATTTGTAAATAAGATTGCTGAGATAGCTCCAGGTCAGTTAAAAGGTGGAAAGGTTAGCGTTAATAATGCGGGGGGAGGGGCAGCACTAGAATGTGCTATAAGACTCTCACTGATCAATAACAAAAAAGGGGATCAATTTATTGTATTTAGACGAGGATATCACGGTTCTAATTTAGTAATGATGGGAGCTTCGCAGCGATTACCCATGAGATTCGAAGCGTGGGGAAAAGAACATTGGATCAAAACTTTCTATCCATATTGTTATCGCTGTCCTTGGAATTATAAAGAAGGTTTTGAAGGTAAAAGAGATAAGTCGTGTAACTTGGAATGTTTAGAGTTTATTCGCGAAAGTATAGAATTGTATCCAACGGGGACTCCAATCGGATGTATCATAGAGCCCATGCAGGGTCCAGGCGGGATGATTCCAGCCCCAGTTGAATTTTTAGTTGGATTAAAAGAGATCTGTGCCAAGAATAAGATTCTTCTAACTTACGATGAGGCGCAAACTGGATTTGGTCGGACAGGAAAAATGTTTGCCTCAGATTGGTATCAATCGACATATCATAAAGATGTTTCTCCAGATATCATGACTCTCACTAAGGGTGCAGCAGCGGGTGTTCCCATCGGAATAACAATAGCGTCTGAAAAGTTAAGAACTCTAACAGAATTTGAAGATCATTCCACTTTCTCCTCTCCACCCTTAGCCATGGCTGCTTGTCTGGTCAATATTGAGATATTACAGAAAAACAAGATACCTGAAAACGCTGAAAAACAAGGTCAAAAAATTACTTCATATATAAAAGAGTTATCAGAAAATATTCCTGAGATAGGTGATGTCAGAGGTCCCGGGTTATTTATAGGAGTGGAATTTGTTAAAGACTGGAAATCACGTGAACCACACAATAAGTTAATAGAATCATTAATTCATATCGCGTGGAACAACGGAATTCTCTTTGGTGAACAGATGCAACTCATAGCATCCACGGGTGGTTATTTCATTCAAAATATACTCAAAATCAAGCCTCCATTGATTATAAATGACGAAGAAACTGATAAAATATGTGAGCTTTTCGAGAAATCTGTAAAAGAAACGATTAAAAAGCTTTAAATTTTTAATTCTTTTTCCTTTTCTGAATTATGGAATTATAAGGGTGAGAAAATGAAAGAAATAGATATGAAGGATCTACCAAAAAATCCAATAGAAGCTCAAGGAATGCTAATTAAATCTTTTTATGAGAATTTTGGAAAAGGTGTTTTACCTATTATAAAAGAAGTTTGTAGGAAACAAGGTTGTTCTCTCGGCTTAAAAATAAAGAAGAAAATACCAAATAATAGATTATCCACAGTTGCAACTGCTTTTTCAAAAAGTTTTGATTCAAAAAATGTAAAAGTAATTAAAATATCTGATGATAAATTCCAAATCCAAGGAACCAAATGCCCCTTTGGATTGGAAAATACTTCAAGAGAACTATGTGAAGCTGTAATGGAAATTGATGGTGAATATTTCCGAACTGCAGTGGATGATAAAGTAAAAATGACAATTATAAAAACTGTTGCTGAAGGCGAACCTTATTGTGATACCCTTTATACATTGAAAGATTAATTTGAGTCATTTTGTATAAAATTCTAAAAATAAAATAAAAAAAAGGTTAAACGGCATTTCCTAATTTGTAACCTTTAGCGACAGCTTCCATAACAGTTTGTGGGTTTAACGCATCTCCTACTTTCTTGATATCGAATCCCATTTCTTTGATCTGTTCATAAAGAGCATCATCAGGAACTACTCCAGTTGCATGGTATACATAATCTACATCATTTATGGCTTGATCGTTTCCTTGAGCATCAGTGTAATTCACGTAGTTTTCACCAATATCGGTTACATTTGCGCTAGTTATAAACTTAACACCATAAAAGTCGCATTTATCTAAAAGAACCCATTTTGTTGTTTTCCCCAGAGCTGTACCTAACTTAGGTAATTTTTCTAATACAGTTACCTTATTTCGCTTTTCATGGAGCATATCTAATGCTACTTGAGGTTCTAAAGCATGATAAAAAGTGAGGAAATCAAAAACTTCAGGGCTCATTGCTCCATATTTTGCCAGATATATAGCTAATTCAATTCCTGTTGCACCACCACCGATAACTACATTATTTCTACCGACAGGAGCATCACCATTAAACACATCATTTGCCCAAAAAACATTTCCTCTATCAATTCCAGGAATTGGAGCAATAATAGGTTTAGTACCAGTTGCTAAATAAACTTCATCTGGGTTAAAATCCTTTATTAATTGAGAATCAACTTCCTGCTGAAGATGAACTTGAATTTGATATTTTTGTATCCAGTAGTTATAATTATCAATCATCCTTTTGAATTCATTCCGTCCCGGTGGTATCCAAATTATATTTAATAAACCACCAATCTTATTCTCCTTTTCGAATACATGAACTTCATGCCCTCTCATCGCCGCTACCCTTGCTGTTTCTAATCCTGCTGGTCCGGATCCAATGATCATCACTTTTTTCTTTTCTTTCAATGGTTTCATTTCTGTTCGAGCTTCATTACCAGCTCTAGCATTTCTTAGACAAGTAACTGGCATCATTCTGAATACATTATCAAAGCATCCTTGGTTACAACCTATGCAATTCATTATATCTTGTGATTCACCTTTCTGAGCTTTCATTGGAAGGTAGGGATCAGCTATTAATCCCCTGCCAATGCAGATTGCATCTGCTTTCCCAGCCATTAAAACTTGCTCAGCTAATTCGGGATAATTAATTCTATTTGAAGAAAATATGGGAATTGTTACATTCCTCTTGATATTTTCTGCTAAATATGTATAACATCCGTGAGGTACATCCATTGTCAACTGAGGGGTTTTAGTCTCGTGCCATCCACCAGTAACGTTGAAATAGTCCAAATATTTACTTAATTCTTTCGCGATTACTGCTTTTTCTTTGTAAGTATTACTCCCAGGAACGAAATCATCTCCAGAAATTCGATAACCTACTACTAAATCTTCCGATTTACCCCGTATTCTCTCAATCGTTTCAATTGGAAATCTTAATCGATTTTCTAGTTCTCCACCATATTTATCTTTCCTTTTGTTAGTTTTAGGAGAAATAAACTGATCAAGTAGATAACCAGCATTAGCGCATATCTCGATTGCATCAAAACCGGCTTTTTTCGCTCGTATAGTAGCATCTTCAAATGCTTGTTGTTCTCGTTCAATATCTTCCATGGTCATTTCACGAGGTATTGTTTTGCTGAAATTGCTATATACAGCTGAAGGAGCTATGGGCGTTTTTCCGATGATTTGTGGAAATGCATATGCACCACCATGATAGAATTGACAACAGACTTTTACATCATCACGAGCATCGTGAATCGCTTTTGTAAATTCTATTAATTTAGGTAAATATTTATCATCATCCACAGCGATCATTGAAGGTAATCCTTTACCATAGATATCAACATAACATCCACCGACAATTAACATCCCAGCTCCCCCTTTGGCTCTCTCGACATAGAAATCCACTAATTTATTGCTAATAAAGCCGTCTTTTGCCAAGTTTAAATGCATGGCTGGCATGATAATACGATTAGAGATGGATAAATTCTTAATTTTCAGCGGTGTGAATAGTTTAAAATATTTCAATTCTTATCCTCTTGTTTTAATTTTAATTTTTTAATAATGATGATTATATTTCATTATTTCTCCATAAAAAATTTTCATCTTATTTCTAACTTTTCGTATAGATTTTTTTTTAATAAAGCGATAATAATAATTATAATAATTAAAAAGAAAATATGAAAAAATATGAGTGAAGATATTGTCTTAATTGAGGAAAATGAGGATAAAACCATTACTACCATTACTTTAAACCGAAAAGAGAAAAAAAATGCTTTTAATTATGATCTAATGGTCGGATTACAAAAAGCAATAGATAAAGTTGAACGAACTGAAGCTAGAGTAGTTATTATTACCGGTGGAAAAGACTTTTTTAGCTCAGGGATAGATCTCAATTTTTTAACAGGTCAAGAAAGAGATCCCGAAGGAGTGGTTCCTGATTTACGAATTCCTCGTAATTTTCGATATTTTGCGAATACATGGATTCACCCAATTTTTACAAAAATTGAAAAGATGGAGAAACCGGTAATTGCGAAAATTAACGGTTATTGTTTTGGGATGGCTTTTGAACTTGCTTTGGCGTGTGATTTTCGATTCTGCACGGATTCAGCACAATTCCACATGTTAGAGACTAAGATAGGAATGAATCCTGACGTGGGAGGAACTATAAGGTTAACTCGGATTGTTGGAATCCAAAATACGAAAGATATCGTTTTAACAGGTAGGAAATTTGATGGAAATGAAGCATATCGACTTGGAGTGGTAAATAAAGTTGCAAAAAGCCATGAAGAACTGGATTCTATAATAAAATTTTATACAGACGAACTCAAGACGAGTGGTCCATTAGCAGTTGGTCTTGCAAAGAAATTGATTGATGATTGTTACGGTAAAGATACCGCATTAGGGTTAGAACTAGAAACCCTAGTAAGTTCGCAATTGCTCCAGACTAAAGATGCTGTTAATGGAGCTATGGCTCGCCTTACCAAATCTGAGCCAAAATGGAAATGGAAGTAATTAAGTTTTTTTTCTTTATCTTTTTTTAATCTAAATTAAAAAGGATTAAAATTAATAAAAAAAAATTAAGTTAAAGTAAGATCGAGCTGAAGATCGGTTAAAGGATAAGAAACACAAGGATGAATAAATCCATAATCCTTATCAATGTCCCGGGTCGTAACTTCAGGGGGAACAAATACTTTTCCCGATATCATTTTTGTTCTACATAAAGCACATTCGCCAGATCGACAACCATTTTCAATCATTATACTTTGATTAGCAACTCTTTCTATACTATTGAGTAAAGGTTCTGTGCATAATGTTTCAAATACGATCTCTTCTTCTCTCTGTAAATTTCTATACTTCAATGTCACTTGAACTTTATCGGATCTATTCCTTTCTGGTGGCCATCCCATCACTTGGGTAATATCTTCAGGAACACCAAATGCTTCAAAATAAGTTTTATGTTTTGGAACTTCTAGTTGGTACAATTCATCATGAATAAACCCATACATTGCTCGATTACCCACGATATAGAAATATTTCTCACGAGTATTCCCTACTATCGCGGAGATGATGTCTTTTGTGATAAAACCACATGCTCCTTTCCAATCTGGATCTGGTTCGGATAATACGTAATTTATAGATACATTATCCCTCCGAGATTGAATATCCTCTAATTCTTCTTTGAATAAAATATCTTTTTTGGATAGGGCTCCATAGATCAAGCAAATTTTTAATGGAATTGATTTTTCTGTAATATCTCGCATCATCGAAATGAAAGGGGTAATTCCACATCCTCCCGCTATAAGTACAAGATTACTTCCGTGGAAAAGAGAGTTATAAAATAGATTTCCCATTGGTTCTGTCGCTTCGATAATATCTCCAACCTTCGCACTCTCATATAAATAAGGACTTACAAAACCACCAACTTTTTTTCGTATTCCAAGTTCATAATAAGCGAGCTGGTTTGGAGAAGATACTAATGAATATGGTCTTGATGTTCGGACTCCATTTATTTCTACGGTAATCCCTATATATTGACCAGCACGAAATGGTGCTAATGGTTTTTCTGGCTTGGTAGATACCAATCGGTATAATTTAGTATCGTGAGAGAGTTGTTTGATGTCAGAGATTCTTAGTATTTGCTTTGTAGGATGGATCCTGTTGCATAAGTTTTCTAATCCATCGTAATACCAAGGGATAGTTTGTACTTCTTCTCTTTTTTTTTTGGTTTTTTCTGCCTGCTGATATTTCTTTACATCTTCCATCATTTCTTACCACTTCTTCTCAATTTTATCTTTTAGATACATCCCTGCTGCGATCCTTCCACCAACTATGCTTGTCGAAAAACCTCCCCCGAAATTAGTCCAAGCACCAACTTGATACAGTCCTGGAATAGCCCCCCTGCTCTTTAATCTTAATAAGGGTCCGTTTTCCACTGATTGAGTAGTACCATAGATAGCTCCTTCTATGTTTTTTGAATAACGATAATATGTTAAAGGAGTTGCCGCAACTGCCACTTCTATATGATCTCGTATATCTGGGCAGATTGTACGTTCCACTAATGAAATCATGCTGTCTGCAATTTCATCTTTTTTTCTATAATATTGATCTGGAGCTATGTTTTGCCACAATTTCCCCATTTGGAGAGTTGTAAGAACTAATTGAGTGGTTCCAGGAGGAGATATTTCTTCATAGATATGATTATAACATGCTGCAACCATGTATTCTGGAGGTTTTAATTTTCTAAATGTTTCAAACGCATAATTCATATCATATGTGGAGTTAATAAATGTTTCATGTACGGTAAAACCTAAGTCCTTATGAGATGCATTCAATCCAATATATACAGAAAATCCTGAAGGTCCTATCTCTGGAGTGTAGATTTTCTTTTTATAATCATCGGGTACTACTTCTTCTGGTAACATTTTCATTGCAGTACAGATCGGATTCACATTGGAAACTACAACATTGCAAAGATAGATATCACCATTTTGAAGTTCAACCCCACAGGTTCTTCCATTTTTAATCAAAATTCTATCAACTAATGCGTTATATCTTATGACACCACCAAATTTTTCAAATGCGTTAACTAAGGCACTTGTTAGAGAATGAGACCGCCCCAAAGGGAATGCAGCGCCCCATTTCAGATAGAAAATCAGCATTGCTACAAAAACGTATGCATTCATTTTATCTGGGGGTAAACCAACATACCCCCATAATTGGGATAAAACCGCGATTAATTTCCTATCTGTGAAGAACTTTTCGTATAAATCTGACAATGTAATTCCAGCTACCCGTGGAAGCCAAGGATGTTCTTTCAATACCTCTCCTTGATTATATTTTCCTCCTTTGGATGCAATATATTCAATTCCTGCTAACACGGCTTTACATACTTCCATGAACTCTTCAATTCCCTTTCGTTCATGAGGAAAAAGCTCGATTAATTTGTTTGTGTATTCTTCCATTCCAAGAGGTAAGGTAACATCATAACCATCTAAATAAACACTGCGGTAAAATTCGGGTACGTTTTTAAATTCAAGTGCTTCAGGAACGATTCCAAGTCTTTCGAAAAACCTGTATAAAGCACCCCTATTACCCTCAGTACCAATGTCACTTAATTCATGTAAAGCCCCTTCAAATTCAAATCTTCCTCTTACGAACGAAGTAGCGAAACCTCCTGGTACATTGTGTTTTTCTAAAAGGAGTACTTGTTCTCCTCGAGCTACTAATTGACAAGCGGCTCCAAGACCCCCCAATCCTGCCCCTATCACGATAACAGGAAAGTTTCCCACTACTCGATTTTCGTTATAAGTTGAATTACTCATAATGAATAGATTTTTCCTTAAAGATATAAAATTTACCAATTATTTGATTATGGATTAGTTTTTGAATAAATTGTAAAAATAGTAAGAAGGATATTATTTCCCTATAAACTTCACATCTCTTTTTTCTTTCAAAGCAGCCATTGCTTCTTTAAAATCCTTGGAAGCAAAAACCTTTCTTAGCGCTTTGTTTTCTAGATCTAACGTTTGAGAAAGAATATCCCGAAAATAAGAATGCATTGTTTTTTTCATTAGCTTTACCGATAAACTGGGTCCTTTCGGCGGAATCAATCTTAATGCCTGTTCTCGAGCATAACTCATCAATTCTTCGCTTGGTAAAACTTTATTTACTAATCCTAACTCAAGTGCTCGTTGAGATGAGACTTTTTCCCCCATATAGCATATTTCTTTAGCTCTCTGAAATCCTACCAGTAAGGGTAAAAGAAAGGTTGTACCAAATTCGGGAACGATTGCTCTTCTTGCAAAATAAAATCCTAACCATGCATCTTCAGCCATATAGACTAAATCACCACCCGCTAATGGCATGGTAACACCTCCCCCTATTGCCATCCCATTAATCGCAACGATTACGGGTTTTTGAAAATCCCACATCTTTAAACAAAGTTTTTTTTGCGCGATATCCATCAAATCAATTTCAGGATATTTTTGCATTTTATAGAACATTTCAGGTTTAAAATAACCTCCAGAAGTAAAAGCTTCACCTTTAGGATCACCAGTTATTATCAATACTTTAGCTTTTTTATCTTGCTCCATATCTTCAATAGCATAGAAAAGTTCTAAGAAAGTAATATAGGTTACAGCATTCCTCCTCTCCGGTCTTGAAAACATTGCAGTACAAATACCATTTTCTTCTTTTTTATAGATAATATCCTCAAATTCTTCGATCTTCATGGCTTAATCATAAAATTAATTAGTTTTGAATGAAAATTAAAAAAAACAAAAAAAGTATTTGAATTATAATATACCGTATTATTCGTCTCTCAATTTCTTCTTTTCTACCTTTCCAACTAAAGTAAGCGGAATCTCTTCACGGAACTCCCAAATCTTAGGAATTTCATATTTTGAGAGATTTTCTTCGGCAAATTTCTTTATACTTGATTTAACTGCCTCGTCTTCTATTACTCCTTCCTTTAATTGAACAACTGCTTTTACAA
>Ga0307426_1000115_pt1 | contig 49652 bp, 38 predicted proteins | sample SalMarWE160340MG_FD_202165 | JGI IMG/M metagenome (GOLD analysis project Ga0307426, IMG submission 202165) | Salt marsh sediment microbial communities from the Plum Island Ecosystem LTER, Massachusetts, United States - WE1603-40 | ecosystem: Environmental > Aquatic > Marine > Intertidal zone >... | reverse complement strand
GGAAAAACCATTGTTCAGCACCAGCTTGCAAAATGGGCGGATGCCCAGATTATAATATACGTGGGGTGCGGGGAACGGGGAAACGAAATGACCGATGTTCTCATGGAATTTCCCGAGCTCAAGGATCCGCATTCGGGGGAACCGCTCATGAAACGGACGGTTCTCATTGCAAATACGTCGAACATGCCTGTTGCGGCGCGTGAGGCGTCTGTATACACGGGAATTACGATCGGTGAGTATTTCAGAGATATGGGGTTTTCAGTCGCACTCATGGCCGATTCAACGTCCCGCTGGGCGGAAGCGATGCGGGAAATGTCCGGGAGGCTCGAAGAAATGCCCGGCGAGGAGGGGTATCCCGCATATATGGGCACAAGGATTGCGGAGTTTTACGAACGGGCGGGAAAGGTGGTGTGTCTGGGTAGTGACCAAAGGGTCGGGGCGCTCAGCGCAATCGGCGCTGTATCGCCTCCAGGAGGAGATTTGTCGGACCCTGTTGTTCAGTCGACACTCAGGGTTGTGAAGGTGTTCTGGAGCCTCGAAGACAGGCTCGCCTATGCCCGGCATTTTCCCGCAATAAGCTGGCTGACAAGTTATTCGCTCTACACGGGAAATCTACGAGATTACTTCGAGCAAAAGTATGGAAAACAGTGGCTTGATCATGTAGAGCGGTCGATGTCCATACTTCAGCAGGAGGCCGAGCTAGAGGAAATCGTCCGACTTGTCGGACTCGATGCTCTTTCGCCGGATAACAGGCTTGTGATGGAAACCGCAAAGTCCATCCGTGAAGATTTTCTCCATCAGAATGCGTTTCATGAAATAGATACGTACAGCTCGTTTGAGAAAATGGGAAAGATGGTCGACCTGATCATGCATTTTCATGATTGCGCATCAGATGCGCTGAAGAATAGTGTATCCATTAAGGAGATAGCTGTTCTTCCGATACGGGAGACGATAGCGCGAATGAAATTCATTCATGAAGATGAGATCCAGGGAATTGAAAAACTGAAGGAAGACATTACCGGGGCATTTCAAGAACTCAAGGAAAAGGCGGTTGTGGAGGCATAAATGATAAAAGAGTACAATACAATTAGAGAGGTCGCAGGCCCCCTGATGCTCGTTGAGCAGGTTGAAGGTGTGAAGTACGAAGAGCTCGTCGAGATCGAGCTTCCCAGCGGGGAGCTTCGAAACGGCAGGGTGCTCGAGGTTGACAGGGATACAGCGCTCATCCAGCTCTTTGAGGGAGTAATCGGGGTCAACGTATTCCAGACCAAGGTCCGATTTAAAGGCAAGGGTATGGAAATCGATGTTTCCGAAGATATCCTGGGGCGGGTTTTCGACGGACAGGGGAGGCCCATTGACAAGGGCCCGAAGATCATTCCGGAGAAGAGGCTCGACATTAATTCTGCGCCGATCAATCCGTACGCCCGTGACTATCCTTCCGAGTTTATTCAAACAGGGTTTTCCACGATAGACGGACTCAACACCCTCGTTCGCGGCCAGAAACTGCCGATCTTTTCAGGAAGCGGTCTGCCGCACGCGAAGATGGCCGCACAGATTGCCCGCCAGGCGAAGGTGCTCGGAACTGAGGAGGAGTTTGCCGTTGTATTTGCCGCAATGGGAATAACCTTTGAAGAAGCCCAGTACTTCCGGCAGGATTTCCAGAAAACAGGTGCCATCGAGCGCACCGTTCTATTCATCAACCTTGCTTCGGACCCTGCAATCGAACGGATTGCAACACCGCGGCTCGCGCTTACCGCAGCTGAATATCTTGCGTTCGAGAAGGATATGCATGTGCTTGTTATTCTTACCGATATGACGAATTACTGCGAGGCACTGCGGGAAGTATCGGCAGCGAGGCAGGAGGTGCCGGGAAGGCGTGGATATCCCGGTTATCTGTACACGGACCTTGCTTCCGTATACGAGCGGGCAGGAAGGATCAGGGGCAGGGAGGGTTCGATCACCCAGATACCTATCCTATCGATGCCGGAGGACGACAAGACTCATCCGATTCCCGACCTGACGGGGTATATCACCGAGGGTCAGATCGTACTCTCGAGGTCCATGCACAGACGCGGAATATACCCTCCGGTCGACGTGCTCCAGTCATTGTCTCGACTGAAGGACAAGGGCATCGGGGCGGGTAAGACGAGGGAGGATCATGCAGATGTCTTCAATCAGCTTTTCGCCGCGTATGCCCGGGGTCTGGAGGCACGGGAGCTCGAGATTATTCTCGGTGAAGCGGCTCTCTCTGAAACGGACAGGATATTTTATAAATTTGCCGACAGTTTTGAGAGGAGGTACATTGCCCAGGGTGAAACAGAGGATAGAGATATAGCGTTTACTCTTGATCTCGGCTGGGAGCTCCTTTCGAGCCTGCCCACAATGGAGCTCAAGAGAATCAGGCCGGAATTTCTTGAAAAGTATCTGCCGAATTTCAAGAAGTCTGAACCCAAGAAGGAGGTCGCAGGGGTGTAGAGCCGATTGGGGACCGTCAGGCGAGATCGTGTTGTTTTATGACAGTGAGTTTTTTGCACATGTACGGCCGGTTCAGCAAAGTACTACATTCTCGACTTTTTTAAAAACAGTATTGGAGAATCTCTGAGATGATACTTGATATAAACCCGACGAGACAGGAGCTTCTGAGACTCAAAAAAAGGCTTGTTCTCGCGCAAAAGGGGCACAAACTCCTGAAGGACAAGCAGGATGAGCTGGTACGGAACTTTCTTGAGATAATTGAAGATACAAAGCTTCTTCGTATTGAAGCGGACAGGGAAACCGAGTCGGTTTATCAGAGCTTCTCTCTGGCGGAAGGTGTAGTCGGGGGGGCGCATATCGAGAATCTTTTTTCTATTCCCGGTGCAAGAACGGATATAAAATCACATACCAGGACAATCATGAATCTCAAGGTACCGCAGTTCGAAGTAGAGATATCCGGTGATCCGTACGATTACGGTGATGCAGCAAGCTCCGTGCTCGTCGATATAAGCGTTCGAAAATACGGAACCTTTCTCGAAACATTACTCAGGCTCGCGGAGCTTGAAAAAGCCTCCATACTTCTTGCGGAGGAGATTGAAAAGACGAGAAGAAGGGTTAATGCCCTGGAGTATATACTTATTCCCAACTATATTGATACGATAAAGTACATCACCATGAAACTTGCCGAAATGGAGCGCTCAAACCTTACCAGGATTATGAAAGTCAAGGAGGCTCTCGCCGAGAAGCGCGCAGCGGCAAGATGAACATTTTTCTACATTAGCTGTACTCACCAACGTGCTCTTTCACCGGGTTTATGCGGAAATTTCGAATATCGACCACTCAGGCGATTTCACACCAGTTTATTATTGCCGCTGCATACATTTTTGCCGCAGAGAGTACCTGGTCTACGGGTACGTACTCGTTTGTTCCATGAATGCCCATGCTCAGGTCCCCCGGACCCCAGTTTATAGCCTTGACCCCCTTTTCAAAAATGTAATTCACATCTCCGACAAAAGGAGAAGGTTTAATGGAGGGTTTCTCACCGAGAGCCTGTTCGAATGAGGCTGCCACTGTCTGTATTGTTTCATCTTCTTCGGGAATATCGAGCGGAACTTTTGCAGGAAAGGGGAGTTCGTACTCAGGCAGGTGTCCCTTGAGCCAGTAATCGTGTTTTGCAATGAACTCGATAGTATCGATTATCTGCCTCTTGATGTCTTCAACAGTGGTCTGCGGCGAAATCATCGAGGCTATCATCATCTCACACTCACCGGCCTGGGCTGAAAAGCTCTCCCCACCTCGTATCTGTGATACGGTAAGCGTCGTTGCACCCGGATCAAGCGCCGGATCATGATAGTCTAGCCCCCATGAACGTTCGAGCTCATTAAAGGCATTGATCAGTTTAACCATCTTGTCGATAGCATTGACGCCGATCTGTTCCTCCCGTGTACTCTGCGGCCAAATTGTTTTGTACCTGTTGCAGATATGGGTTGATACTCCCCTGATCTTTATACGGAAGTATATCTCGCCCTTCGACTTATTGTAAATGCTGAGATTTGTGGGCTCGCACATTATTGCAAAATCCGCCGTATATCCTTTATCGAGAAGCGACCATATCCCTATGTCGGCTCTGCCGGATTCCTCTCCGTCGACATAGGTCAGAAGCAGGTCGCCCTTGAGCTCGATACCGATGTTCTTTATTGCACGCGCCGCAAAAAGCATTGCGGTACCCCCGCCTTTCATGTCCGTCGCGCCTCTGCCCCAGACCTTCCCATCCTGCACCCCTCCGTCGAACGGGGAAAGAACACTCCAGTCTCTTTCCTGTTCATCGCTTACCGTTACAACATCGGAGTGGGTGTTGAAGAGGAGGGAGCGGCCGTTCTGGCGGCCCTTTTTCACTCCTACTACATTCGGCCTTCCTTTTTCCAGTTCGTAGTAATCGACTGTTTCGAAATACTGCATGCCTTCGAGCTGATCTCTCAGCCACTGCTGGCATTGGGTTATTTCAGTCTCTTCTCCGTCCCGGAGCTGCTCAGTGTTGATTGACCGATAGTTTATGTAGGTCTGCAGGGTAGACAGAATATTTTCTCTTTGGGCATCTATATATTCGTTCAAGCGGCTGATTACCTTTGATGTATCCACTTCTCCCTCCTTCTTCGCTGATTTATGGCTTTATCCATTTAAAGTCTGGGATTTTGTACCAAGGGCACAGGTACCAGAATTTTGAATACAAATGACTATATTATATTACATTGACATAATATTACATACTATAGGTAAAAACCATTAGGTATGTGATAGTATTCAACTTTTAAGATTGACAGGTGCACATACCTGTGGCTAATCGAAACTTCAGTAAATGCCGTATTTTTTCCGTTCTGCTACGGTTCCGGTTTTTATTACTATCCGGCGTACTATACCGCCATTTCCATACCGCCCGCAACGTTTACAGCCTGTCCCGTCATGTAATCGGCATCATCTGATGCTAAAAAAAGAACTACTTTTGCAACATCTTCGGGCTCTTCCAGCCTCCCGAGAGGAATGGCTGCATGGTAATTCTTGAGTACTTCTTCTTTCGTAATGCCGAGGAGTTTAGCCTCCCATTGAATCTCTCGCTCCTGCATCGACGTTTTGACCAGACCCGGGCAGACACAATTTACATTTATGCCAAGCCTGGCAACCTCCATGGCAAGTGATTTTGAAAACCCGAGAACTGCGAACTTGGATGCCGCATAGTGCGACAGCAGTACGGCCTGCCTTTTTGAAGCGATTGATGCGATATTAACGATTTTTCCGCCATTGCCCTGGCTTATGAACTGACGAACCTGTGCCTGGCAGCTTAAAAATACGCCCTTGGCGTTGATATCCATGTTCAAATCCCACTCATCCTCCGTTAAATCGATTGCCCGGTTCATTGTGGAGACGCCGGCATTATTAACCGCGATATCCAGACGGCCAAATCGATCCACCGCTGTTTTCACCAGTTTCTCACAATCTTTTTTATTACGCACGTCGATCTGTGCGAGCACATACTGCGCCCCGTATTCTTCAGCAAGATTTCCGGTCTCTTCGGCTGATTCTGCATCACGGAAATACCCGATTACCAGGCGGGCCCCTTCTTTTGCGAATCCAATAACGATCGCCCGTCCGATTCCCTTGTCTCCGCCTGTCACAACCACCGTTTTACCGTCAAATCGCATCATTGCGTTCTTTCCCTGTAGAAATGGGCTATTTGTAAAAAAAAATCCTGACATCGATACCCCGCATCAAAGCGGGGTATCGATATTCGAAAAACTACTGTAATCGAGCCTTCTTTGCGAGCTTGTCCAGTTCTTTTGCTGCAGTGTCCAGGCCTTTCACAATATCCTTTCCCTGAATCATTAGTGAAAGCTCACGCCCGACAACTTCTATCATCTGTGTTGAATAGGCAAACTCGGGAACCGGTTTTGCAGTTTTTAGTATATCCGCAACCTGCGGGTACCACGGATATTTTGCTGCAACTTCCGGATCGTTGAACACATCCCTTCTCGTCGGTGCGCCGCCTGCCAACGCGCGTTTCTTCGCAATCGGGAATGACTCGACCCATGAGATGAATTTCCAGGCGGCTTCTTTGTTCGGCGAGCTTTTGGGAATGGCCCATCCCCATCCTCCGTTGAGATTGGCGCCGCCGGGCATCCGTGACAGGCCGACATGTCCGGCAACTTTTGATTTTTCCGGATCCTGCATATCGACATAGAACATCCAGAACGTCACAATCGAGAACGCCTTGCCCTGATTGAAGAGCTGAATGGCCTCGTCGAAGCCGTACCCCGGCGCACCTGGAGGAGCGCTTACCGTCATGTTTTTCACATAGAGGCTCGCAGAACGAACGGCTTCCGGTTTGTTTATCGTTGATTTCCATGTTGTTCTGTCGTAGTAGTCACCGCCCATGCTGAACAGGTAGTTTGACCACTCCATGCATATCGGGTCCGGTTTCAACCCCATCATTGATGCGCCGTACGTACCGGCATACTTTCCGTCCTTTCTTGTCATAAAAGTACAGAGGTTCACATAATCCTGTAGGTTATTCGGGACTTTGAGCTTTCTTCCGTACTTATTCTGATACTCCTTTTTTAGATCCGGATCGTTCATCATGTCTTCACGGTAGAATAGAAGCATCGTGTAGTTGTAGAAAGGAATCATATACAGGGTTTTATTGTAGTAGCCGACCATATCGAGCATTGAGGGCACATATTTATCGAGCTCTATCGAAGGAGTGCTTTTCGCAAGATCGTCGAGCGGTTCAAGCCATCCTCCGGCAGGAAATTCACCCGCCCAGTAGTTGTCGACAACGATTGCATCGTAAGCCCCTTTTCTGCCCATAAGCTGGGGAAGAAGCTTGGCATGCATCTGCGCATAGTTCACAACCTCGAAATTTACCTTTATACCTGTTTCCCGCTGAAATTCGGGAAGAAGGTTCTGGATGATAAAGGTATCCGGCACGCCCTCCATGAGCAGGTTTATCTCCTCCGCAAAAACGGCACCGGCTGATACTGTAATTGCGAGCAGCGTCAAAAGCAATATGCTTCTGATTTTTTTCATTTTTTACCTCCGTTGAATTAATTTATTTCTTGCTGCGTACACTTTTTCCGGTATCACCTCCTTTTATTTATTTTCTGGGCCTATTTAAGAGCACCGAAGGTCAACCCCCTGATCATGTACTTCTGTATCGCTATTGAAAGCACAAGCATGGGAATGATTGCAAAACACATAGCAGCCGCAAGAGTGCCGAGCATTACACCGCGCTCCGTCTGCATGGCAGCAAGTGCTATGGGAACCGTGCTCGTTTTCTCCGCAGTGAGCATCAGTGCGAAGAGGAATTCGTTCCAGCACAAAATAAAACTTAAGATTCCCGCAGCCATTACTCCCGGTGTCGCAAGGGGGAACACTATGCGGATAACACTCTGCAGCCTGGAGGCTCCATCGATCATTGCAGCCTCCTCCAACTCTCTTGGGATGCCGTCAAGAAACCCCATTAGCATCCAGATGAGAAAGGGGAGGTTGAAGGAGAGATACGATGCAATCAACCCTCCCCTTGTATTCAACAGATTCATTGTTTTCATAAGTACGAATATCGGAATGCTCAACACAATCGGCGGAAGCATCTGCAGGCCTAAAATGCCGAATTGAAGACTGCGTCCGCCCGTATTAAACCTGTTGAAGGCATAGGCGGCAAAAAAGGCGAGGGGTATGGCAATGACCGTTGCAACAATTGCAACCACAATGCTGTTGAAAAAAAATCTCTCGAACCCGTAATCGATGAAGAGCGATCGGTAATTATCCAGGATCGGTTTGAAAAACCACACGGGCGGTACCTGATAGGCAATGTATTTCGTAGTGAAAGAGAGCCGTATGATCCATATTACAGGTAAAAGAATTATGAGAGAAAAGATCGAGAGCAGTATGTATGTCGCTGCATCTGCAAGTATCCTTGTTTTTTTTACCGATCTGGTTTTCATGACCATTTCCCTATTCCACTTCCCGCTGCATACGTAATGCCCGGTACAGAAATACCACAACAATCATATTTATGAGCAGGAGTATGTACGAGGCAGCCGAGGATTCGGCCAGACTGAGCCCCATAAATGTCCGCCTGTATATATAATAACTCATTACATCGGTTGTAACGCCCGGTCCACCTCGGGTGAGGATATAGACCAGGTCAAATGTCCTGAATCCGAAGATTGTCCTGAGTAGAACCGCAACGACGATAACCGGTTTCATCAAAGGCAGTGTAATGTACAAGAACCTCTGGATAGTAGATGCGCCGTCAATAGCTGCCGCCTCATAGGGGTCGCTGGGAAGTGAAACCAGGCCAGCAAGGAGTATCAGTATCATAAAAGAGACCTGCTGCCATATATCGACCATGACAACGGTCCAGAACGCGACCTTTGATGAGCCGAGCCAGTTTACCGGGCGAATTTTAAAAAGTGAGAGAAAGTAGTTTGCAATACCGAGCTCTGGGTGAAGAAAAACACGCCAGATAAGGGCAACCGCTACCGGAGCCATTACCATGGGAATGGTCAATATGGTATAGAAGATACCCTTTCCCTTTATTTTGCGGTTGAGGAGCAGTGCAACGGAAAACCCGAGAAGGAATTCGAGCGTGACCACGACAAATACAAACTTGAATATAACCCACAGGGAGTTCCAGAAATATATGTCGTGAAATATAGTTCCGTAATTTTCAAACCACAGAAACTGATTGAAAAAAGGATTTAAAAAGCCGTAGCTGGTAAAGCTCGTTACAAGTGAAAAGAGGAGGGGGTAAACAATAATGCCAATAATCACTATGCCTGCAGGAAGAAAGAAGAAAATTCCCGCTCTTTTATTCAGTTTTTCTATTGTCATTGTGGGCGTTTATTCGGAAACAGGGGATATACGCATAAAACTCGGCCCTGTCTGAATTGACCTTTCATATTCTGAGAAAAGTTTCGTCTTTCTCGAAAAGAATAGGCGGTCTACTGTATTACTGATGTCAAGCGGCATTATTCGTACACCAAGCATCCGAATAATCCTCGGATACGCATTGTATCTGTACACTCTGTAATTGTCAAGTGATTTACCGTCTGCAGGCATTCGACAATCCTGACAGCACATTCCAACCGCGCGGGACGTACATAAAACGCGTCATGCCGGGTGATTCGTACAAAACTATCGTTTTTTACCCGTTTTGTTCCATTTTTTGAAGTAGTGGGGGAATCTCGCTCAGATCGGTTATCATATAATCAGCTTTTGTAAAATCAAGATCAATATTGTGGCAGGCTTTTCTGACAATACTGCGCATACCCGCCTTTTTCGCGGCTGCAACACCGCTGACCGAATCTTCGACAACAATGCATAGATGAGGCTTTGTATTCAGCCGTCCGCACGCCATGAGAAACGGCTCGGGGTCGGGTTTGCCGTTTTGGACATCTTCGCCGTATACGATTGTTTCGAAGAATTCAAAGAGGGAAAATCGTTTAAGGGCAATATCGGCAAGCTCTTTTTCTCTGCTTGTCGCAATTCCCATCCTGTAGCGTTTTTGAAGCTCACCGAGCACCTCAAAGACGCCGGGGGTTACAGGAAATATTTTCCTGTAATACCCGATCAGCGTGTTGTAATGCTGTGTGATCATCCTGTGAACGGGGATGTTTATCTTGTACCGCTTTACTATACCCGAGAAATAATCTTCAAGTTTTACGCCGAAATATTCCTTTGCAACGGGCAGCGACAACTCTATTCCGAATTTTTTGAGTGTTTCGACTTCAGCTTCTATGTGATACTCTTCCGAATCGATGAGCACACCGTCGAGGTCCCAGATAATTGCTTCGATTTTCATGAGGTCAACCTGAACGGTATTTGCGTAGAGAAGGCGGTCAGACGCCGACGCCGAGCTTTTTTGCGCGCTGCTTATACTTTGCCACGAAGAAGTTAATAATCATGACGACGAGCAGCATGAGCCCCCAGATGAATTTTTTGAAAAACGGGTTGAAGGCCAGAATATTGAACCCGCTCTGCAGCACCTGCAGAATGATGATCCCCATAACTACACCCAAAACCGACCCAAAACCGCCGTACGGATCGACTCCTCCAAGGACCACGACCAGGATGGCCTGCAGTAAGTAGGCATAGCCGTATCCCGGACGCATCGAGTTTACCCTGGATATCATGATAACCGAGGATATTCCTGCGAGTAGGCCGGACAGCATGTAGGTTTTAAGCAGAACGTTGTTGTTGTTTACACCTGCAAAGCGCGCAACTGTCGGGTTGGAACCGACCATGTACATGCTGAGACCGAGTTTCGTTTTATTGAGAAAGATATATATCAGAAACGTTACCACCACAAAAATGATAAACGGCATCGGAATGCCGCCTATCTTCCCGCTTCCGAGAAACAGGAATTTTTCAGGGAACCCGGTGATACCGTGGCCTTCTGTGATGATTATGGCAATACCGAGAAAAAGTCCCTGCGTGCCCAGTGTGGCGAGTATGGGAGGCACACCGAATCTGGTTATGACAAATCCATTGACGATTCCGCAAACCGCAGACAGGGCAACTGCTGCGGCCACGGCTGAAGCCATAAGTAAAAAAGTCTGCGATGACGCCATTTCAGGTGTAATCATATTTTTCAATATAAGGGCGGCGACAACGCCGGTCAGGTTGGTTGTGGAAACCACGGAAAGGTCGATGCCGCCTGTGATCATGGTTACCATCATTGCAATCGCAAGAAGCCCGAACTCGGGTATCTGATTCGACATGGATTGGAAGTTGATGACCCGAAGAAATTTATTGGGGAGAGCGGCCGACATGATGACTATCACGACGACCATGATAATAAACAGTGTCCAGAGTTTCGAATGTCTACCGAACAAGGACGTCTCCTCTTATCAATCCAGATCTATAGTTTATTCCTTCACAAAAACGACACGCTGATTCGCTCGCCGGAGGTTCTGATAGTAGGTGATGCTCACACCGACTATGATGATGAGGCCGATGAAGAACTGGTGCCAGTACGAAGACAATCCGATGAGCACCAGGTTTTTCTCCAGAATGACGATCATGGCTACTCCTAACATTGTCCCGAGCAGAGACCCGGAGCCGCCCGTAATCCTCGCTCCGCCGAGCACAACCGCGGCTATGACATTGAGCTCATCGCCAACGATATAGTTTGGATTGCTGTAGCGCAGCAATGAAACGTGCATAATTCCCATGATCCCGGCGAGAAAACCGACAAAACAGTAGATGAAGTACTGAATACGTACAATGTTGAATCCCGCTCTCTCCGCGGCTTCTCTGTTTCCGCCGATTGCGGCTATCCCCCTGCCGAGCATCGTGTATCTCATAATAAGCCAGCTTGCAATAAGAATGACAAGGAGTATAAGTGCGTACACGGACAGGCCGTACATGCTGCCGTCGGGCCTGGTGAGCGTGAAGAGGCTCGCCTGTCCGAAGACCTTGAAGCAGTTTGACAGATCGCCGGTGTTGAACGCCTTGGTTCCCACAAAGGCGAGGAGCCCTCCGTGAAACATACTCAGTGTTCCAAGAGTGGTGATAAGCGTCGGAAGCTTGAACAATGATATGAGAGACGCGTTTATCGCGCCTAATGCAATGCCCACAGAACAGGAAACGAGAAATGCAAAAGCGAGGTTGTCGATATGGGTGGCGGCCAGCACATTGACTGCTATGTACTGGCCTGAAATTGCAATTGCGGTGAAGGATACATCTATCCCCCCTGACATGAGAACGAGGAAGACACCGATTGCAAGTATGGCCGTGCCAGCGCTGCTGTTTATAAGATCGAACGTGTTTTCCGGTGAGAGAAAAGTCGGGTTGATAATCGTAATACCGGCCCCGAATACGATAAGCACGAAAAACAGGTACGTTTCGTTGTACTTGAGCGCCCGCTTGTAGTTGTACTGTCGGATCTGTTCAAACAGCCTCATTGGCATTCTTCCCGCTCATGATTGAAAAAAGTTCATCCTCCGTGACACTGGTTACATCCGTAATCTCTTCGATGATTTTCCCCCTGCGCATAATCAGCACACGGTTGCAGTTCTGCAGTACCTCGGGGATTTCATCAGAGATAATAATAATACCCATTCCGGATTCGGCAAGGTCTCTGATGATTTTATGAATAGTGCTCTTGGAAGCTATATCGACTCCGATGGTTGGGCCGTCAAGTATGAACACCTTCGGGTCCGTGGCGAGCCATTTCGCAAGCACGAGACGCTGCTGATTCCCCCCTGAAAGGCTCTGGGCAGGCGCCTCGACCGACGGTGTTTTGATGGAAAGCTCATCCACCCACTTGTTAACGAGCTCTTTTCTCTTGACCTTGCTAACCATACGGAACCTGTTTAACAATTTTTTCAATATCGTGACAATTATATTCGTGCTTATGGTCTGCTCGATAAACAGCCCCTGGTTCAGTCGATCTTCGGGGAGGTACCCGATACCTGCTTTTATCGCGTCCGGTATTGATTTTATGGAAATGGGCGTGCCTTCAATATGGATTTCACCGGAATCGGCAGGATATAAACCGAACAGGGCGAGGGCAAGTTCTGTTCTCCCCGAGCCGAGCAGACCGGTAATGCCTAAAATCTCACCTTTGCGAAGAGAAAGGCTTATGTCTTTGAAATTCCTGCTTTTTGAGAGGTGCTGCACCTCGAGAAGCGGAGTTTTTTTGGTCGACTTCTCGTCGAACATGTAGAGCGTTGCCTCGATCTTTTTCCCGGTCATAAGGAAGATGAGCCTGTTGTTATCGAGCTCTTCGGTTTTATAGGTTCCCACCATCTTGCCGTCACGGAGGATGCTTACCCTTTCGGATATCTCAAACACCTCGCTGAGTTTATGGCTCACAAAAAGTGTACTGATACCTCTGTTCTTCAGGCCGGTAATAACGGAGAAGAGGTGGGTGATCTCATCCCTCGTGAGGGAGGAGGTAGGCTCATCCATAATGATCAGCTTTGCATTCTGCGTGAGTGCACGTGATATTGCGACAAGCTGCTTGGATGCAACGGAGATGTTTTCAACCTTTTCATCAAGGTCGAGCTGTTCACCAATTTCCGATAGAGCCTTTTCTGCAATTTTTCGGATATCACTCCAGTTAATGGTCTTGCTGCTTCTTTCTATTTCCTGGTTCAAAGAGATGTTTTCCGCTACCGACAGGTTTGGAAAGAGGGACAGGTCCTGGTAGATAATCTGCACACCTTGCCGGATGGAATCAATGGCGTGGAGATAGGTATAGGGATGGCCGTTTATGATGATTTCACCGGTGTCCTGTTTCACCACACCAGCAACGATCTTGATGAGGGTTGACTTCCCGGAGCCGTTTTCTCCGACCAGGCAGTGGATCTCGCCCTTGCTGATTTCCATATTGACACTGTCGAGGGCCTGTACCCCGACATACGCCTTGCTTATATTCTTTGCTTCGAGGATTTTTTCAGTCATGGTTCGATCTTAAGAGCTGTATAAGATTAAATCTTCATTTTTAACAGACGCTGCATGTTCTGTTAATAGAGTACTAATTTTATCAAAAATGGTGAAGAAATGGAAGAAAAAAAAGTAACCGGAGGGATGAATCCCCCCGGTCAATTTGTATCGTTAATTTACATGTATCTTTACAGCTTCCAGCTTCCGTCGGGATTCTTCCAGTCGTCCAGGTTGCTCTTGTTTACATCGACCCATGCAGAGCCGTAAATAACGGGAATACCGGATGCATTCTTCTTGATGGTAATGCTCTCATAGCCCGGCTTGCCGAGATTGTCGCCTTCTTTGATTTTGTTGCCCTTCAGGGTCTGGTATGCAACATAGGCAAGTTCATATCCTGCATCAGCCGGTACCCAGAAATGAAATGACTGGGATGCACCGCTTATGATGTACTCGCCTGTTACTGACGGCAATCCTGTACCGAAGCTTGCGACCTTTCCGATAAGGCCCTTCTCTTCGATGGCCCGCGCAGCACCGGGCTGTGTGCTCATTGCGCTTCCCATAATCGCCTTCAGGTTCGGGTAGGTCTTGAGGAGCTCAAGTGTTTTTTCATAGGCAATCTGCTGATTCTCCTGCTCCTCGATTCTCGAGGTGACCTCTTTGAGCTTCGGATATTTCTCTTTGGCCTGGGCCTCTTCACCGTCTACCCACTCGTTATGGGTCGTTGAGGTGAGGTGGCCAACGAAGGGCACCCATTCGCCTTCCTCGCCCATCCACTTAGCCATAACATCCATCATGTGGCGGCCGAATGCAGTGTTGTCGAATGCCTCGAGGTCGTAAGTGACCTGCTGCTGTACAGAGGCCTCATGGGTGAATGTAAGGATTCCCGCGTCATTGGCTTTCTTGAATGTAGGAACAAGAGATTCGGGATCGTTAGGAACGACGAGAATTGCGTCTACTCCCTTGGCAATGAGGTCTTCCACCAGCGCGACCTGTGCAGCGGGGTCAGCCGTATCGGCACCGATCTGATAGGCGTTTACATCCTCATACTTGTTGTTGAACTCCTTGATGCCGAGGCGCATGTTGTCGAACCATGCCACACCCTCGAGCTTCACGACCATGACGATTTGATACACTCCCTTTTCGCCTTTCTTGCTGCCGGCAGCGATGAAAACACCGGCTACCATAACCGCAAGTACGACAAAGATGATCAATTTCTTCATAGAAAAACCCTCCTCAATATGGAAAAATTTTGAAACGCTGATGGAATAATAATAAAAGAATACAGGTTGTCAAGTTAAAAGTAGTGTACACTGCCAGGCTGGCCGGTTTAATCTTTCATATTATACAAGGCTGCTGGAGTATTCACCGACAGGGGGGAGGGTAGCATATACTTCCTTGTTAATGAAAATGTCGACAAGCCGGGGATCGAACTGGCTTCCTTTCTCCCTCTCCAGTTCTGAAAGGGCAAAATCGAAGGAGAGTGCCTTTCTGTACGGCCTCGTTGAGGTCATTGCGTCGAAAGCGTCTGAAATAGAGACGATACGCGCAGATAGGCCGGTTTCATCTCCTGTGAGTCCGTCAGGATATCCGTTGCCGTTGTACCATTCATGGTGGTTTCGAACGATAAAGAGACACTGTTTGAAGAATTCCACGGTTTTTAAAATATTTTCGCCGATGGTGGGGTGCCGTTGAAAAGCCCTCCTCTCCTCTTCCGTAAGGCTGCCGTTTTTGTGCAGGAGCGATTCGGTTATACCGATCTTACCAATATCGTGGAGAAGGGCGCCGTACTCGAGCACTTCTATCCTGTCGTGATCCATACCCGTATGCCGGGCGATTTCCGACGAGAGAAGCCGCACCCTGTTGCAGTGCCCCCTCGTATACGGATCTTTCGCCTCGATAGTCTCTGCCAGTATCTTAACCGTCTCAAGGTTGGCATTTTTTAGTTTTTTATATGCGTGTATAAGCTCTTTGGTTCTTTCAGCGACTTTTTTTTCGAGTGACAGCTGGTACTCCCTGTTTTCACGCGCAAGCCTCTCGTTTTCAAGCTGCATTTCCCTGTAGCGGAGAGCTCTTTTTATAATCTCCACGAGCTGAAAGCGGCGAACCGGTTTTACGATGTAATCGAAGGCGCCTTTTTTCATCGTATCAACTGCAACCTCGAGGTCTGTCTGGGCGGTAAGCATAATAACGGATATGAGTGGGTAACTTTTCTTAACGGTTTCCAGGACGTCGATCCCCGATAATTCGGGCATTCTGATGTCTAAAAGTATACAGTCCGGCATATACGAACCGTTTTCCAGCAGTTTGAGAGCCTCCGTTCCCGACGGTGATACTTCAACCCCGAACCCCCCTTTTTCCAGGTTGATCCCCACAACTTTTCTGATTGACGGGTCATCATCAACGATAAGTATTTTGCCCTTGATATTACCGGACATAGGTGGTCCTTCTCAACCGCAGTATTTTACGTATCCCGGGAACGATGAAAGGAACTGATTTTTTATATTCCTGGTAGTTATTGAATAGCCTTGGGAATAAAATAATATCTTCAATAAGAATAAGAATAAAATTCATTGCGATGATGAGTGCTGAAAACAGTGTGAATTCAATATCCTTATATATCAAGACCAGAAGTATCAACGAAAAAAAGAACCACAGAAAGCCGGGATGCCGTACCAGTCCGTAGGTTCCAGCGCTCAGTGCATATCTCTTGCCGCTGTTTGAATAAGGCGATTTCAGGCCTATTTCAATAAGGTTGGTGTACAGCAGGAGGATGAAGAAGAATGCCGCTCCTGTTATCTTAATTATTAGAGTAAACAAGGCAAACCCTGTTTCAATCGAGTAGGTTATTTTATGCGTGGAAATGAGAAAAATGACTGTGGATACTATGCTTGCGTATCCGATAATTGAAAAAATAGCTGAAAGCGTTTTTTTGTTATATATTTGAACCAGGTCAAACAAAGCAAGGGCAATAAAACCAGTTGCGCAAAGTGTAATTGTCATCATATAATATAGTATACAACAAATCGTGCTTTTTTCAATGTTTTGATAATCAGAATAATAGTTGTTTGTGACCGAATTGGATAGTTTAAATAGAATAAATATTTATTATAAAATTGACCACGCGTATGTTGTTTAATATCTCAACTTTTGTCCCCGGAATATCATCCGTTCTCTACGTGCTTTTTACCGTATTCGGTCTCTACCGGCGGGACGGCGAGAAGATTCACTGGCCGTTTATCCTGTATATGATTCTCATGGCCGACTGGGGCTTCGGCTCTTTCATGATGCATGCAAATACCTCGCTAGCGAATCCACTTGTGTGGAACCGTATTATGCTTATCGGCATGCTCGGAGTTCCCATATTCATGGTTCACTCAGTGCTCGATCTTTTTGAATCCAAGAACAGGAGCTACAGCATTGTAATTTACGTCGGCTACGTTATATACCTGTTTCTCCTGTTCATGAATTTCAAGGGCTACATCGTTTCTCAGGCGTGGTTTGAAAGCGACCAGTTTTATTACAAGCTCGGAAGAGGCGCCCCCATGGCGTATGTTCTGAGCTATCTGTTTCTTATCTTTTGTATTGGCATGCTGCTGCGTGAGCTGTATAAAACAAAGAATGAGTATATCAAAAGAAAATTACGTCTGCCCCTTTTCGGCGCAAGTGTAATGCTGCTGGGTGTTGCACTTAACCTGTATGAGCCGATCGGGCGTTACCCCTTCGACCTGTTTACCTCGACTATAAATGCGTTTGTCATTTTTTACGCAATTTACAGGTACAGACTCGTCCACTATTCGGCATTTGTCATAAGAGCGATACTATATTTCGTGCTCGTGATAATAAGTGCATTCATCTTCTATGGAATTTTCTGGGTTTCATCCAAGGTTATGAGAAACGTGCGGTTTGAGTATTCTTTTCTCCTGTCTCTCTTCCTTGGTATGGTTGCAGCCGTGGTTTTCCAGCCGCTGAGAACGGGAACGCTCTCAATTATTGAAAAACTCTATTTTGGAAAACGGATGGACTACTACAGGAGCCTGAGGAGCTTCTCGGAAAGTCTCACGACCGTCGTAGAGCTCACACTGCTCGGAGATTCGACAGTTCGCAAGGTAGTAGAGACATTTAACCTGGAATGGGCATTCATGATGGTACTCGATTATACATCGAGGAATTACAGATTGGTCGCCTGTTCAGGTATTGATTTCGACACTGCCGATGTTAAAAATTTTGTGATACACAGGACCTCGCTCATTGTGAAAACACTTTTAAAGAAAAACGGCGGCCTGCACAAACCGGGACTTGATGAAAGTATGGTTGTCCAAATCTCGGAGGGATTGCGTGAATTCCGGCCGAGCTACATACTCCCTCTCAAGTTCAAGGACAAGCTGAACGGGTTTCTCTGCCTGGGAATGAGGAAGAACAATGAGTACTACGATCAATTCGATATAGAGACACTCGAAATTCTCGCCGGGCAGTGTTCGGTTGCACTCGAAAATGCCATCTCATTCGAGAAGTTGAAGAGGCAGCAGAAGCGGGTGCAGAATATGAACAAAGAGCTCATTATAAGCAAGAACAAGCTGGAAGCCTTTTTTGATGGAATTACTACCCCGATATCGATTCAGGATATCAACCACAATATCATTACAGTCAATTATGCAGCCACAAGGTATTTTAAAAAATCCTTTGACAGTCTTATAGGAACAAAGTGCTATCATGTGTTTTTTGGAAGAAACAAGCCGTGCGAAAACTGCATGGCTCAGGATTCTCTCCACGCACAGCTACCATTCAATATCGAGCGGGTCGACGAAACAACGGAAATGACCTTTTCCATCCATTTTTATCCTATAAGCGTCCCTGCCGGGTCAGACAGGATCTTTCTTGAATTCTTCCAGGATATCACCCAGCAGAAGCGATTGCAGAAGGAACTGATTCAATCTGAAAAGCTTGCCGGTATCGGGACGCTCGCGTCCGGAATTGCGCATGAGATCAACAATCCGCTATACGGTATCATCGGGACTGCTGAAATCGTACTCGAAGAAGCGGAATCGAATCCGAAGGTTAAAGAGTACACCAGGGATATCATTAACTATGCACAGAATGCCGCAGACATTATCAAGGATCTGACCAACTATTCCCGGAGAGAGAAACAGGAACCGGCGAGCGTTAACGTCACCGATGTAATGGAAGTTTCACTGAAACTTGCTAAGAGAGGAATGAACTTCGAGAAAATAAAAATCAGGAAGTACTATGACGAAATTCCGATGATAGAGGCAAATGCAAACGAGCTTCAGCAGGTGTTTCTGAATCTTATTATCAATGCAGTGCAGGCAATGAACGGCAAAGGCACCCTCACTCTTGAAGCACGGCAGGGAAGTGGAAGTGCGTTGATACTCGTAAGTGATACGGGAAAGGGAATTGAGGAAAAGTATGTAGAGGATATTTTCAATCCTTTCTTCACGACAAAAGACCCGGGCAGGGGCACGGGGTTGGGCCTGAGTATTGTATATCAGATAATTCAAAATATGGGCGGCAGGGTTACCGTTGAGAGCAAAGTGAGCAGGGGTACAACATTTTCGGTATGTCTTCCGCTTTCAAAAGCGGAGACAAACCGGATTTATTTTGTCCGCGCAAAGAATGAAAGGGAAATAGAAGATGTTTTTTTTCTGCAGAGGAAGATCCTTATCGGTGAAAAGGGATATCTTGAAGAAACCATTCGCAGAGAAACGGATGAAAAGGCATTTCTCCTGCTTGCCTACAAAGGGCTGCATCCGGTTGGAACTGTTTCCTGTATAACCGACAGAATGACACCCGGGCTGCCGATAGAAGAACATTTCGATCTGCATAAATTCAAAAAGGGCAAACGATGTGTCGAAATTGACCGGCTGGCAGTTCTCAAGGAAGAGCGGGGAAGTATAATCCCCCTCGGCCTGATGACGCTCGCGTATCTGTTCGCAAAATCGGAAATTTCAGAGCGCGTGTTCCTCGATGTTTTTTCAGACGAGAAGAAGTATATTTCAATGTACAAGAAACTTGGTTTTCAGGAGGTTGGCTCCTACATGTGGCTTTTACCCGTTACTGTTATGATGATGGACCAGAGGACAGACTATGAGAAAAAGACACAGAGGATGGAGCAGTTTGTCAAACCCTTTATTACCCGCCTGATGAAGAGGATAGAGCTGGGCGAGGAAGACAGAGGACGGATACTGAAAACAGTCGAGGCGCTTATTAAACAGTCTCCCCCTGAGTATAAAGAAACACTTGAACCACACTGATGGGATTGTACCCGCTCCCATATATCTGGCGCTCATGCCTTGAAACGAACCTATATTTTCTCGTTTATTCCGAGCATTCTCTCTGCCTTCTCCAGATCCTCTTCGGTTTCTTTAAGAAAATTATCTCCCTCAAGCTGTTCGAGTATTCTCTTGTACGACGCGTCCAATACACCGGGAATCTTATCGAATTCGGTTAGTCCTATGTTGTAGCAGCGTGGTTTTAGAAGAACGACAAAGCTTCCCTCTTTGGGTTTATGGGCACGAAGCAGGCTGAGCTGTGTTATCATTTTACCCCGAACATTGAATGCATAGGTGAGCATATCGTGCATTTTTATTTCTGTTTTGTTTCTGAGTTTTTCACCGAGATACCCGAGGTCAACGGCAATGATAACCAGTTTTTTCCTTCCTCGTCTTTTCTCTTCCAGCCAGTCCTCGAACGCGGAAATAATCGGAAGATGCTCAGCGATACCCCCGTCCATATAGTAATTGTTGCCGATTTTTTTCGGCGGCAGGACACCGGGTATTGACATGGAGGCGACGATTGCGTCTTTGACAGAAACATCGGGTGTTCTATCCGGTGAGAAAACAGCTTTTTCACTCGTATCAAGCGCATTTCCTGTTCCGATGTTGAATGCTACGGCGGCATAGTATTGGTGCAGGTCTCTGAATAGTGGTGCTTTGCCAAGAAACTCGATAAAGGTTTGTTCAACGTACCTTTCAAGCTTTCTGCCGTCGTAGATGGAGGAATTGATGGCGCCCTCCTTTGTAAACAGTGAATACAGCTCGGCCTTCAAAGCCCTGAGCAGCATGTGCCTGGAGCCTCTCCCGAAGAGTTCGTCCGGATTTTTTAGGGATAATGCCACTTCCCTGAGCTGGGATGCGCCTATTCCCGCTGAAAAAAAACCGCCGATGACTGCCCCGGCAGAAACACCGAAAATTTTTTCAACAGATATATTGTAGGTTTCAATGAAACGCAGTATCGCAATATGGCATACAAGGGGAAGACCACCGCCTGATAGAGCGAGATAAACCTTCTTTCCACGCAGGAAATCAAGAAACGGTTTAAAGCGTCCGATTTCGTGGTCTGGATACTTCTGTGCGGGCTTAATAGTTTTTGTACTGAAAAGACGCTTCATAAACAGTCTCCCCGCTCCAATGTACTCTTCAGAATATCTCACAGTCAATGAAATCACGGTCAGGGTTATTTGAAATGTATGTTTCTGCTTCAGGAGGTCCGGGCGTAATGGGCTGCAAACAGCTATTGACAATTGAAATCTTCTGACGTAGTTTTTAATAAATTAATTTTCAGGAGGGATGCACATGGCGGAGTTTAAAGATGTAATACAGAAGGCAGATTGGAAACAGGAGAAGCATGTTCCCGTTATCGATTGTCCGGATGAAGTTCCCGCCGGACAGAACTTTGACGTTCAGGTATGCGTTGGTAAGGAAGTCGCACATCCGAATGCAACGGAGCATCATATACGCTGGATTTCTCTGTATTTCAAGCCTGAAGGGGCAAAGTTCCCGTTTCAGGTCGGACGGTTCGATTTTACAGCGCACGGCGAATCAGCGGAAGGACCAAACCAGGGTCCTGTGTATACGCATCCCTGTGCCGTGACGTCTTTGAAGATAGATAAGCCGGGTGTTTTTCTTGCAGTGTCGTACTGCAATATCCACGGTTTGTGGGAAAGCAGCAGGGAAATCAAGATTAAATAGACACGATGAAAACAGCTGCCGCATCCGGCCCGACAAGTGGTTGGTAGCCCGTGAGGCTTATTCAGCCGGGCGGATTATGAATTGATAATAAGCAGTATAAATTATAGGCAGGTGAACTTTCAAACGTAAAAGTTTCAAACCGCCTAATGGTTTTTACCTATAGAATGTATACCTGCGGCATGTATACCTGCGGAACATTAATGATATAAAATTGTAACATAATAAGTCAGTTGAGCTTAAAATTTCTGGTACCTGTGCCCTTGGTACAAATAACCAGAATCTTAATGAATAAAACCATAAGATAAGCTGTGCAGGGGGAAATATATATGTCCCGGGTAAGTATTGTTGGAAGCGGAAACGTGGGAGCCAACACGGCATTTTTCATAGCCGAGGAAGGGGTTTCCGATGTGCTCCTGTTTGATGCCCGTGAAGGCATTTCAACCGGCAAGGCGCTTGATTTGATGGAAGCAGCGCCGATCAGAACGTACCGGACAAAAATAGCCGGTACCGACTCCTTTGAAGATATTCGCGGGTCGGAGGTGATCGTTCTGTCTGCGGGGCATGTGCGAAAACCGGGCATGAGGCGAGAGGAGCTTTTTGAGGAAAACGCAACGATCATCAGGGAGCTTGCTGCTCGTATTGGGACCGGTACCGGCAGCATAGTGGTGATGGTGACTGAACCGGTAGACCTTCTTACAGCCCTTTTTGTGGAAGAATCGGGCATGCCGCGCGAGCGGGTTCTGGGGATAGGCGGTCTATTAGACACTACCAGACTCAGTTATGCTGTTTCAAGAGATCTGTGTATTTCAATGGAAAACATCTCTGCGCTTGTCATCGGTCCACATACAAAGGACATGATCATCCCCGAGAGATACACCAATGTATCAGGAGTTCCTATTCTCAAATTGATGCCCCGGGATCAGTTTTTCTCCTTGAAAGAGGAAACGGTCCATGCGGGAGATTTTATCATTGAGATGGTAAAAAATTCCACCGCATATTATGCGCCGTCGTCCTGTATTGCGGAGCTCGTCAGATCGGTTGTGCTTGACGCGGACAGGATGCTGCCTGTTTCGATACTTCTCTGCGGTGAATACGGTATTGACGGTGTCGCAATGAGTGTGCCTGCGGTTATCGGCAGGAGGGGAGTGAAAAATATATATCTGCCAAAACTGACCGCAGATGAAGAACGGCAGCTTCGAAAATCGGCAGAGCAGATGAGGCTTACTCTACAGGGGGGCAGGTGATGGGCAAGATATCAGTTATCGGGGCCGGTAATGTCGGAGCGACCGCTGTTTATTACATTGCTGAGCGTAATCTCGGCGATATTGTTATGGTTGATATCGTTGAAGGAGTCCCTCAGAGCAAGGGACTCGATTTTCTGCATTCTTCACCGCTCCGGCAGTACAGTGTGCAGATATTCGGTACAAACAATCTGAAAGAGATAGCCGGATCAGATGTCGTGATTTTTACAGCGGGTATTGCCCGCAAGCCGGGTATGGACAGGATGGATCTCCTTAAAACAAATGCGAGGATCGCGCAGTCGACTGCCCGTGCCATTGTACGGTATGCGCCGGATGCGGTTGTTGTTACGGTTACGAACCCGCTCGACGTGATTGCAATGGTTTTGCTGCGGGAAACAGGATTTGATGCGGGCAGAATTGTGGGTATGGCCGGAGTTTTGGATTCCACACGATTTCGATACTTTATCGCAGAAAAACTCGGTGTATGGCCGGGTGATGTCCGCGCAATGGTACTGGGAGGGCATGGTGACAGCATGGTGCCCCTTACGCGGTATACCTCTGTGGGCGGGTTTGCAGTTCATGAGCTTCTCGATACTGCTACAGTGGACGCGATTGTCGAGAAAACGAGAAAGGGAGGCGCGGAAGTGATAAATTATCTGAAAACGGGAAGTGCGTATTACGCGCCCGCTGCATCTGCCGCAAAGATGGTTGAATCCATCGTTCGAAACGAGAGGCGGCTTCTTCCCGCATCTGTATACTTGAACGGCGAATACGGGTATGACAATATATTTCTCGGCGTACCTGTTATTTTAGGGAAAACCGGTGTTGAAAAGATACTTGAGCTCGAGCTGACAGATGCCGAGAAGATTGCTCTCGACCGTTCGGCTCTGGCAGTACAAAATGGAGTTCAAACACTCGATTCTCTATATGAAGAAAAGATACTGTAAGAAGCAGCATACTTTCAGGATGAAAATTCCTCTGCATGTTGCAAAAATCCTCCAGCCGGGTAATTTATCAAAAATAAGACAGCATTTCTTAAATGATGAGTCACGAAGGAGATATGCGTGCCTGAAAAAATCGTCATTGATGGAGGTCCTGTGCTTCTTGTCGATACCATCGATTCAAGTGCATCGGTGTCGATCGGTATATGGGTAAACGTCGGTTCTCGGGACGAAGGCCGTGAGGAACACGGGTTTTCACATTTTATCGAGCATATGCTGTTCAAAGGAACCCGCACAAGAAGCGCATACGATATCGCACTCAGGATCGATCAACTGGGGGGTGAGATAAACGGGGTAACGGGAAAGGAAAACACTGACTGCTATGTCAATGTCGCCTCGCAGCATTATGCTGTTGCACTCGATATTCTGATAGATATGTTCTGCAATGCCGCGTTCAGGAATGAAGATTTCACCAATGAAAAGTTGGTGATTTTAAATGAGATAGACCTTTCAGCTGACGATGCGGAGGAATCAGCGGGGGACCTTTTTTCGAGAGCCCTCTGGGGAAATACTTCTTTCGGGCTGCCGGTTTTAGGAGAAAGGACGAATATTGAAAATACTTCATCGGAGAAACTACTTGGCTTCTATCGAAGGAACTACAGGCCCCGGGATATGGTTGTATCTGCCGCTGGGCATATTGAGGCAGAGGAGTTCCGCAGAGAGCTCGAGCGGATGATAGGTTCGATTGACTGTCCTGCGGATGAAGAAGCTGAGACTCACGCAAGGATTGCGCCGAAACCTGAAAGACAAACGGCTTTCTCTGAACGGGAAATCGAGCAGGTATATTTTGTCTGCGGTATCGATACATACGGGTACAGGGATGAGAGGCGTTACTCTCTCATGCTGCTCAATACAATAGTCGGAGGCTCTTTTTCATCACGTCTCTTTCAAAACATCAGGGAAAAAACGGGTTTGTGCTATTCGATCGCGTCCGGAGTAAACGGGTTTTCAGATTGCGGTGAATTCACGATAAACTTTTCCACTACCCTCGAGAATATTTCTCCAGTGCTCGATTTGCTGAATCGGGAGATTCGGCGCATGAAAAAAGGAGATATTGGAGAAGAAGAGCTCTCTATGGCAAAAGAGCATTTCAAAGGAAGTTACCTACTCGCCAGTGAAAATGTCGAATGGAAGATGGTTAGGATGGCTCTTCAGGAAATGATGTCCGGCAGGCTTATCCCCTATGATGAGACTCTCAAAAAGGTTGAAAGTGTCAGCCTCGATGACCTGTACGAAACGGTTGACTCAGTGCTGAACGGCAGCAAATTCAGCTTCGCGAGTGTCGGACCTCAGGGCCATAGCAGCCTGCTCAGGGGATTTTCTTTTAGTTTCTAAGTTACTTCGAGTAAGCTATCTGTGATACTACGTCCTGCAGAGGATCCATCCTGTAAAGGATCCATCCCGCCAGGGATCAGCTGCTTCTATGCAGAAAGTTACTGGCGGATACTGCGCTGACAGGCCACATGCCGCTTATTTTCCCTGGATGGGTAGAAATACATTGCAAAAATCGTATTTTTCTGATGAAATGTACTGAGCATGATTTTGAAGATATTCAGAATAAACTCCAGCAATCCTCTTCCCGGATATATGACTGAAGGCGCGAGCGGTATCGACCTGTATGCCTCGATCGAAGGGCCAGTAACCATAGCTCCAGGACAGTACAAATGTATACCAGCGGGTATAAAGATATCCCTGCCTGAAGGTTACGAGGTGCAGATACGCCCCAGAAGCGGCCTTGCGCTTAAATTTGGTGTGACGGTGCTGAATTCGCCGGGGACAGTTGACTACGATTACCGGGGTGAGATCAAAGTGCTTCTCATCAATCATGGGAAAGCTCCGTTTGTGATTACGGAAGGCATGAGGATAGCACAGATGGTTGTTGCACCGGTTATTCAGGCGGAGGTGCAGGAGGTAGAATTGGAACAGAGTCTGGAATCGACAGAGAGGAACAGCGGTGGCTTCGGACATACGGGTATCTGAAAAACAGATTTCTGCAGGTGGAGTTCACATTATTCCAATCGGTGGTGTTGGTGAAATCGGTAAGAATATGATGCTCATAGAGCACGCAGGGAGCATTGTTATCATCGATGCAGGGATGATGTTTCCGGATGCTGCTATGCCGGGTGTCGACTTTGTCATTCCCGATTTTTCCTATGTACTGGAACATAAAAACAAGGTTTGCGCAATTATCCTCACCCATGGCCATGAAGATCATATCGGCGCGCTTCCCTACCTGTTAGATAAAATCAATGTACCGGTTTACGGAACGAAGCTGACTCTCGGTTTTGCGAAAAACCGCCTTGAGGAATACCCTCTACCGGACAAACCTGATTTTCGCGAAATACGCCCGAGGGAGAAGATTGAATTCAAAGGGATAGAAGCAGAGTTTTTCAGGGTGTGCCACAGTATTGCAGATGGTGTTGGTATCGCATTCCATACGCCGTACGGTTGTATTGTGCATACCGGTGACTTCAAGTTTGAGTATACACCCATAAATAATCACTATTTTGACTTTTACAAGCTTGCAGAGTTTGGCGAAAAGGGTGTGCTTCTGCTCATGTCAGATTCAACCAATGCCGAAAACGAGGGGCATACTCCTTCGGAAAAAGAATTGAATAGTCTTCTTCTCGACACCATTCTCAATGCAGAGGGGAGGGTGCTCGTTACAACTTTTGCATCGAATGTGCACCGCATTCAACAGATATTCAACGTATGTAAACGTGCAGGGAAAAAGGTTACAGTCCTTGGAAGAAGTATGGAAAAGAATATATCAATGGCGAAGGATCTCGGCTACCTGGATTTTCAACCGGATATGCTCTTTCCATCAGACCGCATCAGAAGCTACAGGAAAAACCGGATCGTTGTTTTGACAACCGGTTCACAGGGCGAACCTATGTCGGCGCTCTCGCGAATCGTGAACAGCAGGCACCCGTTGATCGACATAGAACCAGGCGACACGGTCATTCTTTCCGCATCGATTATCCCGGGAAATGAAATGACGGTGACGCGGATTGTGAACACCCTTTTTAAAAAGGGAGCGCAGGTATATTATGAGGGTTTTGAAGATCTGCACGTATCGGGGCATGCTTCGCGTGAAGAGCTGAAGCTTATGCTTGCCATAACGAAACCCCGGTATTTTCTGCCGATACACGGTGAGTTCAGGCATCTTATCCAGCATTCTAATCTTGCACGGGAAATGGGTATCGACAGGAAGAGGATCTTATTGGCTGAGGATGGGGATGTGATCACGATCAGCAGTGATGATATCAGGATTACGGGGAAAGTGCCCGCGCAGCACATTTATATTTCGGGCAAGACTGTCGGGGAAGTTAAAAAGACGGTACTAAAGGATAGAAATAAACTATCAGAGGACGGGATCGTTATTGCTATTTTGCCCCTGAAGCGAATTGGACAGGAGGGTGCCCAACCGGATATAATCTCCCGTGGTTTTTTAGACTTCCTCGAACACGAGGATATCCGAACAAGGGCAAAAAAGGTAGTATCCGATGTATTAAAAAGATACGAAAGAAGCAGGAATATCGATTTTGATACCGTTACAGACGATGCCGTTCATGCGCTGAAACGGTTTTTTCGATTGGAAACGGCTCGTTCACCGATGATCGTTCCGATAGTTGTCGATGACTGCAATCACAGTTATTAATCCTGGCTCAGGGGTTGGTATATTTTTTTACCAGGGAGAAAATAGATGGGAGACTCGGGCTGGAAAAAGGTGGTTGAAGAAAAAGAGCTTGAAGATGGCGTGCCGCGCACCTTCACGCTCGGGAAAAGACATATTCTACTGGTTGGAATCGACGGAAAGATATATGCGTCCGGCGCGAGGTGCCCTCATCACGGTGCTCCCCTCGAAGAAGGTGTTTTAATAGACGATATTCTTACCTGTCCATGGCACACTGCGGCATTCAATGTTACGAGCGGACGGATGATTCTGCCGCCGGCCCTCGATGATCTTTCCAGGTATCTCGTGAAGGTTGAAGACAAGACGGTGTATGTAAAAAAGGCTGAAGCGGAACGGGAGCCTGTGGAGGTAAAGACCGACAAAGGGACATTTGTAATAATCGGGAGCGGCGCCGCGGGAAGTGCCGCTGCGCTTACGCTGAGAAAAGAGGGCTTCGACGGAAGAGTTGTACTCGTTTCGGAAGATCCTGACCTGCCGTATGACAGGACGGTTCTTTCAAAAGAGTATCTATCCGGAGATATGGATCGGGAGAGTCTTTTACTAAAAGATGAAGGGGTGTACAGAGATCTGAAAATAGAGATATTCTCCGATTACAAAGTCATGGATGTGGATATCGCACGGAAAATACTATTTTTTGTGAATTCGCAGACAATGCATTTTGACAAGCTCCTCATTGCCACCGGCGGAATACCCCGGACACCGAATATTTACGGAGTCGAGCTGCCGAATTTCTTTCTTTTACGAAGCTCGAAAGATGCATCTGCAATTGTTTCGGCACTTAAAAGCACGGACAGGGTTGTAATAATCGGGGCTGGGTTTATCGGCCTGGAGACTGCTGCATCACTACGGTCAGGAAATTTCGAGGTCCACGTTATCGATTCGGAAGGAATCCCCCTTGCCCGCGTGTTCGGTGAGGAAATCGGTGGAATGATAAAAGATCTTCACGAGAAGAATGGGGTGCAGTTTCATCTTGGCGTTACGCCTGAAGAGATCCTCGGGGACAGCAATATACGAGAGGTTCTCCTTTCAGATGAAAGCAGGGTGTCTGCTGAAGTGGTCATAGCAGGCATAGGGATTATTCCGGCTGTCTACTTTCTCGAGGGGACCGGTCTCGTCGAAAACAACGCAGTTCCGGTTGACGAACGTTTCAAGACTAAAAATGATGATGTGTATGCTGCCGGTGATGTAGCCCTTGTGCCTGATTGGGTAACGGGGAAGAAGAGGCGTACAGAGCACTGGGCTGAAGCCCAACGGCAGGGGCAGCATGCAGCGCGGTCCATGTTGGGTTTCCGAGGGGAATATCGGGAGATACCCTTTTTCTGGACGAAACAGTATGACAGGGTGATTCGGTATATCGGGCATACGGAAAGTGTTGATGCTGTTTTAAGGGGCGACATCAATGGTGATTTTATGGTCGGTTATTTCAAAGGACGATCACTGCAAGCAGCGGCAGCCGTCGGCAATGTTGAGAACCTTATCGTACTCGGGGAAATACTCAAACGAGGCATACGCATCCCACCGGCGAAATTTCTGGATGAAAAATTCGACTTCAGGAGTCTTCTCGCAAAAAGATAGGTTGAATGCACTCGTTTCTGAAGAGTGTATCACCCTAAAGAGTGTATTACCCTGAAGGGCATTTCAGGAGATGTGTTCTTCGATTTTCTTCTTGAGCTGTTTTTTCGGATATACACCGATGACCCTGTCCACCTCCTGCCCTGCTTTGAAAAAAAGAAGTGTGGGAATATTCATGACACCGAACCTGAGGGGCGTTTCCTGGTTCTGGTCTATATTGAGTTTTGTAATCTTGACCTGGTTTTCGTACTCCTCCGCTATTTCCTCCAGCACAGGCTCCATCATTCTGCATGGCCCACACCACTCAGCCCATAAATCAACGACGACCAATTTATCTGCATCGGACACTTCCTTTTCGAAGTCCGCATCGGTTGTGTGAGTTATTTCCGCCATCTCTCCTCCTGTGTCGAATTCTCAGTCGGGTTTTAATAATTGAAATTCATCCCTAACCCGCGCACAAATATAGTATCGATTAAATATAACGGCAACACAAATTGGGAAATTGCGGAAGATCGGCTGAATGGCCGAAATAGTGGTGAACTCCTCGTTATAGAAATTTAAATTTGGTCGATACAGTATGTGAACCGCCTTTTTGAAAGGATACTACATGGTACGAGGACTGTATACCGGCGCTTCCGGCATGATTGCACAGATGGACCGCATCAATGTGCTCTCGAATAATCTGGCTAATGTCAACACACCGTCCTACAAACGGGATACGACGATCATGAAGGCCTTCCCGGAGATGCTTATCAGGAGGATCAACGACGACGGCGTGCGTGTCATTCCTCCCGGGTCATACGATCTTATGCCGGTTATCGGCAAAATGGGAACCGGAGTCGAAGTAAACGAGGTATATACACGCTTTACACAGGGCGCATTCAAAAAGACAGACAATGTCTTTGATCTTGCGCTCGAGGGAGAAGGATTTATTGCCGTAGAAACCCCGGAGGGCGAGCGGTACACGAGAAACGGCAGTTTCCTGGTCGACAGGGATGGGTTTCTGGTAACGAAAGACGGTTACAAGGTGCTCGGTGAAAACGGCTCGATTCAGCTGAAGAAGAACAACTTCATTGTCGATGAAGACGGGACTGTATTCGAGAACGCGGAATATACCGGTGATCCATCCCGGCTCGTAAGTATGGAGGAGAACGAATGGAATCAAACGGTGCGGCTCGACCGGTTGAAAATCGTCTCTTTTCCGAAGATTCGATATATAAAAAAAATGGGAGAAAGCCTGTACAGGGCGACTCAGCAGTCAGAGCCGGCATTTGTCATCCAGCAGGATCGGCCGAAGGTACGGCAGGGCTTTTTAGAGGCGTCAAATGTGAATCCGGTAATCGAGATGGTCAACCTGATCGAAGTGCACCGAACGTATGAAGCAAATCAGAAGATGATTCAAGCCCATGATGCCGCACTCGGCAGGGTAATTAACGAGGTTGGCAAGGCATAAGACACCAGACAGGGGGATACTACAATGATGAGATCGCTGTGGACCGCAGCGAGCGGCATGATCGGGCAGCAGTTTAATATCGATACAATCGCCCATAACCTTTCAAATGTGAACACGACCGGTTACAAGAAGGGGCGGCCTGATTTCGAGGACCTGCTGTACCAGACATTGCGTGCTGCAGGAACACCGGCAACCCGGGACACCATCGTACCGACCGGTATTCAGGTCGGCCATGGGGTGCGTCCGGCTGCAACGCAGAAGATGTACACGCAGGGGAGTCTGCAGAACACGGGTAATATACTCGATCTCGCGATCGAGGGGGAGGGGTTTTTTCGTCTCCAGCTCTATGACGGCAGCTTCGGTTACACCCGAGACGGTACATTTAAAATGGACGCGAACGGGCAGATCGTAAACAGCAACGGCTACAAGCTCAGCCCCGAGATAATAATGCCTAAGGGCTTTGTGTACTCGGACATATCCATCAGCCAGGACGGTCTCGTTACGGCAAAGGTCGCCGGCAACGATACACCGGTCGAGGTTGGGCAGATCAATGTGTACCGGTTCGTCAATCCGGCAGGCCTCAAGAATATCGGCCAGAACCTGGTAAAGGTCACCTCTGCTTCCGGTCAGCCCATTGAGGGAAGACCCGGATTTACCGGCATGGGAAAACTCCAGCAGGGCTTCCTTGAAATGTCGAATGTGCAGATCGTCGAGGAAATGGTAAACATGATTGTCGCTCAGCGTGCCTATGAGCTGAACTCGAAGGCGATCACGACTTCCGATTCAATGCTTGCCACGGCAAATGCGCTGAAGCGATAGAGCGTTCAAGCGCAAAACCGGTGAACGTAATCATCGGTATTTCATTAAATGAGTAATTCAGCCATGACTATTCCCGGTGTTGAACAAATGCTGCAGCCCAACCTACAGGGCGTTATTGATGTAAACAGTACAGTTGAGGGGCCCGCCTTCCTTGATATTTTCAGAGACATACTCAAAACAGACAGTATGAATACAATGCGGCGTTTTCCAGGGATGGCTGTTTCACATAAGCCACCTGAAACCGGTACGACGGTGCCCACAGAAAAAAGCATTGAAACCGGCTCAAAAGCGGCGCAAGCCCCCTTGGGGAAAGCCGCTTCGCGGCTGAGTATCAAACAGCAACTTGCGCGAAGTAACTTAGAAGGGAAGAAGCCTGTTGATAAAGAGCTTCTATCGGCATGCCGGGACATGGAAGCTCTTTTCACCGGTATCATGCTCAAGTCCATGAGAGAAACGATTCACGAAAATAATTTCTTCGGCAAAAGTATTGCAAAAGATATTTTTAGTGATATGTTATACGATGAATACGCAAAACTCATGGCGAAAACCGATCAGATCGGACTTGCCCGCCAGATATATGACCAGTTAAGTGAATAGGAAAAAGGTTGGAATACCAGTATTTCTTAGAATACCAGTATTTTTCATCTTCCTTTTATGCATCATTCCGTTTACCGCATCAGCGCAGTTCATTTTAGAGGATTATCAGAGCCTCCTCTACGGGAAGTACTATCGAAACTTTTACCCCCTCATGATACAGCAGTACACGCTGGACTCCATCGAAATGTCAGCCTACAGTGATGATTCTTCAAATGCCGATCAGTACCTGGCGGATGCGGCGGGTCCTGACGCCATTGACATGGACGCTATTGACATGGACACTGATACCGGCCTCAATCTCGAGGGCGAAATCGACTTCAACCTGGGCTACGGCAAGAAATTCACACTCAAGAAGGGAACGGTTGTCGGTGCAGGGGCTCAGGGAATCGATGAAAACCTCAACCTTGATCTCATCGAACGTATTCTCCTTACGGGGATGATAGGGGATCGGCTCTACGTCGAGTTCGATTATGATTCGGAAAGAAAAAAGGAGAATTTCGGAGAGGAGAAGAACATATACCATGTTGCCTACCTCGGGAAGGATGATGAGTTTGTAAAGGAGGTTTCTGTCGGCAACAAGGAGCTTTCCATCGAGGATACCCGTTACGTTCCTATCGACGAGGGCAATCAGGATTCCTTCGGAGTTCGCGTCCGCGCCGGAAAGGGAAATTTTACGGTCGAGGGGCTTTTGCGGTACAACGTCGCGTTCGAAGGAACAAAGAAATTTACAGGGTCGAAGAACAGTGTCGTCATGGATGCGCTCGATGTGGAGTACGCGACCGGAAAATTTTTCTTTCTCCCCGATACACAGATCGACACAGGCTCGCTTCTGCTGTACCGATCGACGTCAAGCGGTGAGGATATCACCGTCGACGGGAAAAAATTCAGGCTTATGAGCCGGGGTATAGATTACGATTTCGACAATTCGAACGGCCGTATATACCTGAACGACTCCCTTGCATACAGTGAGGAGCTTATCGTGTATTATAAGAAAAACGGGGCTGCAGTCGGTGATCCGTCACTTGGGATTAATGCGATCATTGATACTGACGGCGTCCGTAAGAATTTCAATAGCACCACCTTCCCCCATTACCCCGATTATTTCGATGCAGGTGGTAAATACCTCTATCTGAAAAAGAACGCATTCAACAGCTACTGGGAGCTGAAAAACGGCTATCTGCTCAAAGAGTATGAAGGCGCCGTGCTCTATAACCTGGATGTTCAGCTTCTGTACACCGCCAACAAGGGGGTTAATGATAACTACAACGGCCTTCTTTCACAGTATGAGATCGATACCGGTCACGGCGCAATCTTTTTTAATTTCAACGATAACTCGGGAGCTTTTTATCCCCGGCCCTTCCCCGGGGAGTACCCCTATACCGATCCTTCAAACACGGTGAATCCTTTTGACCCCGACAACCCGGCAAATCTCGTATACGGCGGCGTAACCACTCCCCCTTCCCAAAACTCCGTGAATACCATAGAGGTTTCCTATAGCTATACTACCGAGAGCTACTTTTTGGATTTCAATCTTGTACCGGGGAGCGTCGAGGTTACAGTGAACGGAAACACCCTCGACCCCCAGTACTATACGGTTGATTATGAGCTCGGTTTCGTGACTTTTTCAGAAGGAGTTATCAAGCCTTCCTCTGCAGTTGTGATTCATTACCGGTATACTACACTCGGCAGCGGGGATACGAGCCTTTTTTCCGCCATCGGACTCACCTACGATGCCGGTCCTTTTCTCGCGCGAAATGTCACTGCCTATGAAACCGGGACGAAGGGGAGGGAGGCTCCTGAAGTCGGAAAAGAACCGTCCAGTGCCCTGGTGAACAGCACAGAGATGTCGCTGAAACTCGGCGCAGTCAAAGATGATGAAACTGGCCTTTATACCGAGCTGAATGGCGGGGCCGCAGTCTCCCGCTCGAACCAAAATGTCTACGGAAAAGCGGTGGTTGCGGATATGGAGAAGGGTGAGGTATTTACCGATATCGATATGTCCGATGAGAGCTGGATAATCGGCAGCAGCTCGTTAATTTTACAAGGTGCACCCTATTCTCTATTATTCAGCACGAGAGGAAACGTACTCTATAAGAATTACTGGAAGGAAACGTTTCTCGGGGGAGATGTGCTGCAGAAGCTCTCATGGGACATACCATCAGGCAACGTGTTTTCATACAGCGAGAAGGCCGGTCCATACAACACGTCGGATAAGCCTACAGGAGGGAATGACAGCTCTCTCGTAATCGATTACAGCTTTGCCGCAGGGAGCGCCAACCCCTATGTCAGTGTATCGACGGCAGTCGGCGGACGGAATTTTTCAGATTACGAGCGGCTGAACCTGCTTCTCAGCGGCCAGGATATCACTGGAAGTGATGTTCGTGTATACGTGGAGCTGTTAAAGACATATGATGAGGATATAAACGCCAACGGGAGCCTCGACGGGGAGAGCTCTATCAATGACGATGGGTTTACGATAACACCAACCAACGGGCAGCAAACTGTGATCGGCACCGACCGGGAAGGGAAGAGCAACGGACGGATCGATTCGGAGGATCTGGATAACAACGGGGTGATCGATACCGGGAGTGAGGAAGGGGTAGTCGTGCAGGGTACGAGCACCCTGTATGCCAAGGAGCTTGGCACAGGGAGCGGTCAATGGAATTTTATTTCTCTTGATATACTGGACCTTATTAATAACGACCCGGATGTTTTTTCATCTCCCGCTGTTTTGAGAATTACCGTAACAACCAGGAACCCCACCATCAGTCAGGACGCCTCAGGTAAGCTGCTCATCAACCGGATATGGTTTTCCGGCTCGGATATCCAGAACAACAGCCCCGAACATCTCAATATCAGTGAGGTATCCGTGGATGAAGACCCGAAGGTAAAAGAAAACGCTTTTTCAGAGACCTTTCCCGGCCTCTATGAAGACCTTCATGGAACTGCATCATATAGATACAGGAATGAACTTGTGGAGAAAGTACTGCGGGTGTATTTTACCACAGGCCAGCCTCTTTCGCAGGGAGAGGAGGCCACTCTTTCAAAGGCCTTTCCCACACCTCGAAATTTTTCCTTTTACCGTGAATTCAATATGTACCTGTACCTGCCTTCAGACCAGTCAGTGCCCTCGCAGATGGATTTCACCCTCACCTTTTTGAGCAGTGAAAATGAAAGCCTCTCTGTGGATATACCGGGAAACGGTGTGGTTCAGGGGTGGAATACGATTTCCGTGGAACTGAGTGAGGAATATCCGGTGAGTCTGAACGGTCAGTCCGTTGGTGGTATGGTAAAGAACGGGAGCCTGAACATCATGAAGAGGGTATCAAGGGTGACCTTCGGATTTAAGGCCGAAGCAGGGGATATAACCGGTATTTCAAGTTCCAGCCCATTCGAGATCTGGCTCGATGAATGGCATCTTTCGGGAAGCAGCGGCTACTGGGACAAGGCCTTTTTTACAGAGGGTACGTTCGGATACAGAGGGGATGCGTTGTTGCTGGGCGGATTCGCCCTTTTGAGTAATCCTGCCCTGTCACTGGGATATGAACGGCGGGAGGGGTATTTCTACGATTCAATCGATGACCAGAGCGATACTTATTTCGGGCGCATTGAATCGGACTTTCTTCAATACCTGAATACAAGTATATATCTGAGCAGGGAGAATATCAGTCCGAAGAGAAACAAAGAGGAGCTTCCGGGAGGCCTCGATACAGATGAATCAATCAAAAAGCAGTCATACTCCGTGAGGTTTGATTTTGAAAAAAGTTACATACCGGTTATCGAACACTCCTTCGACCGTACTGTTACCCAAACGAACGACATTTTGCTGACAAAAACCGACTACCGACATGAAGATTCCACGGTGTACAACGAGACGCTCTGGTTTAAACAGAGCTACGACCTTCCCTTCGGTCTTTCCCAGGCATTCAGCTTCAGCAGGAACTGGGTAGATACCGATACAGCCGCGGTTGTTCCGGAACTGAACCTCACTCCCTCTGTAACCGAGGATGCAACGTTGAACCAGATAGAGAACCTCGATATTTCCTACAGTTGGAATAGCAATCAGGTATCGACCTATCTAAGCAGGGATGTCGAGTACGACGGCGAGCATGTCCCCCACACAGGAGAATGGATTGATTCCTATTCCTACAAGCTCGGCAGGCTGTTCAGGCCTCCCGATGAGAATTTGGCTGAAGGACAGCTCGTTTCAAAAACCGATACATACGGTGTCGGTGCCGAGATTCCTCTGGAGAAATCTGTTGGTTTTTCCTCCTCCTTCGATAATAAGATTACAGAGCAGAACTTTCAACGCGCCGGGTCGGCGCGGGATACGGCTTTCACCGACAGTATTAGCCTGAGTTTCCCTTTCTACTTCCTCGGAGACGAACGCATGCAGATTACTCCCGCGATGGAGCGCGAATTCAGGGGTGATTACCAGATTGCTGCAACAAGCCTGACCGAGGGGGATATTCTTCTTTCAAGCTACGGTTTCCTGTTCTTGCCTCCTTTTTACTTTATCAATCCCATCAGGGGATTAGGCAGAACAAAGGATTACACCGCAGTAGATCTATTCGATGATTCCACACGTATCGGGGGTACAGCAGCAAATACCCTGTCAAATAGCTACACACTAGATACGTCGCTCAACTATGGAAAATGGTTCATCCCGGTGTATGTCGGATTGTCAATCGACGGTGAAACACAGCGTAACGGAGATACCTACCAGCAGACGAGAGCCTTCAGTGCATCAACAACCAACAACATCTTTTTCCGGCGGCCTGAGGGATTGTATAAAAAAGAACTAGATGCCTCCCTCGGTTATTCAACGGAGAGGAATTATGCTACCAAGGTCATTGCGCACACCTTTGAAATAGGGGCATCCTACACCAGGCTGAAGAGCGAGCACAGCGGCATAACGCTTGACCATGAGATTTCCTATACCCTGCAGAGGCAAAAAATCGGCAACAGTAAACTGTACCTCTTTCCGGATGACCCGTCAGGAGAAATAAGCGTTGCCGAAATGCCCGACAGTGATACCGTTTCGAATGCGCTTACCTTTCAGTACCTATGGGAGTATATACTTACCGGAAGGCCGCTTTTCGCTTCAGTGACGAAAAATCTCGATTACGAGGCATCGGTGCAGAATGTCGAGAGTGTGAAACTTGAGAACATCTATACCTTCACGGACAGGGAAAAGGCGACAAGCTTCAGCAATATCCCATTCAGACTGACCCTTGAACATACTTCGGATTATCGAATGACGGAGAATGTCCTGTTCGGTATGAATGCAAAGTCTGTTGTCGGCATAGAGGAAAAGGTGCTTCCTAATGCACCGGAGGGTAACATTCTTCCTTCCATGGGATTTGAGTTCGGAATATCCTTAAAAGTTCTTTTCTAAAACCCTCTATTTCGCGTGAAGCGCGAAAAGCATAAATGTACAGCGCTGGGGAGGAAAAGCAGCCGAGTTTATTGAACTTCTTTATTGCGCCTACCTGCCGCGCTGTGATACTATTAAACACATCAGATTTGGATTATGTCCCTTACTTTAAGAAAACTAAAATAAAGAGGAGATAAGCATGGTAAAAACAGAGGACAGCCTCGTTGTAGTATGGAGCAGCGGCGACAGAGATGTGGCATTGAAGATGGTATTTATGTATACAGTGAATGCGAAACTGAAGGGCTGGTGGGAGGATGTAGTACTGGTTATCTGGGGTCCTTCCGCCAGGTTGCTGAGTGAAGATACCGAACTCCAGGAATATCTGGCACGAATGAAGTCCGCGGGTGTCGTTCTCGAGGCCTGCAAGGCATGTGCGGATATGTACGGTGTTTCAGAGAACCTTGAAAATATGGATATTGATGTGAAATATATGGGAACCCCGCTGACATCCTATCTCAAGGAAGGACGCAAGGTCATTGCTTTTTAGTAATTTCAGGCAAGTTACTGTTTGATACTCAGTCCTGCCAAGGACTTGCGCCGCTTTTTAGTCATGCAGAGAGGGTAATGATATCCCCGGCTTTGTAAATAGGATTATCGAATGCACATCTGAAAATATGAAGAACCGGGGGCATGTTCTGTTTTTTGAAAAATGAATCGGTATGTGTTATAATTAAAGTGTGTATACGGGCGGAGGGCTATATGGTGAAGAAAATAGTGTTCGTTATGGTTATGCTTTTTACATCGGCACTCCTATTCGCCGGTGAGAATGAAGGTGGGGGGAGGGACAACCCGCAATTCCAGAAACCTGAGTTCGGATTTGATATGAACATCGGCATAGGACTTTCCAGTTATGAAGATACGAACGGCGATCAGATTACGTTTCAGAAGTTCAGTTTTATACCGGAATTCAGCTACGGTAAATGGGGCCTGGGACTGAATTTTACCTTCGAACTGGATGGTGATTTTCATCTACGCGATCTCGACAATGATGGAAAAGCCGATACCTGGACGACATTCTCGGATTATATATACAAACTATATTACCTGAGGTACGCGCATAAAGGGGAACCTCTGTATGGCAGGATCGGCGCCATCACAAACTATACGCTCGGGCACGGGACAATCATGGAAGGATTCTCTAATACCCTGTTCTACCCGCAGGTCCTGCAGCTCGGATTGAACCTCGACATCGACGGCGGAATTTTCAACTTCCCTGTTGTCGGATTCGAATCTGTGGTTGATGATGTTCTGGATTGGGACATTGTGGGCTTCAGGGTCTATGCGAGACCTCTGTACTCACTTTCGACCCCGATAATAAAGGATTTGAAACTCGGTGCGTCACTTGTTGCGGATACCGATCCCCAGGAAGACCCGACCTCTGAGGATTATGGTCCGCCGCATGATAATCCGGCGAGCGATACAGTTATTGTGTACGGGCTCGACTCAGAACTTCCCCTGTTCGACAGGGGAGATATGTCACTCATAACCTATGCGGACTGGGCAAAAATAGGCGGCAAGGGAAATGGCACTGTTTTAGGGAGTACGTACAGGTATAACTGGTTCAAGCTTATTGCACAACTCAGATTTCTGGGTAAGGAGTTTGTTGTAAACTACTTTGATCCCTACTATGAAAGGGATAGGGCTATTAAATACGACAGCCTCGATGCATTAACGGATTTCTATATGGGGTATCTTATAGGAACGGACATCGGAATTTTGAATCTGCTTTCATTTTATTTTACCTGGGATGACGGTTTCAACGATGAGCCGGGCCCAAGAATTCGTACCGGTATTGTAACACAGGAAGATGCGCTTGCGAAACTCGAAGCAGGGGTTACGTACGATAAAAAAGACGTTGATGATTTTGGTGATTTTTTCAGTCTCAACGAAAGCCTGTTTCAGCTGAAGGTCGGATACAAGATAACGAAGTTCGCTAAAATCGTCTTTATTCAGCAAAAGAGCTACATGCCGTCAGGAAAATCAACAGATCAAACCCTCGTTGAGACGCAATTTTCATTTTAATGCCGCTGGTGAGCGGTACTTTCAGTACTTTGCAGCACCTGCGGCATCTTCGACATTATCCGGACGCAAAGCATCCGGGGGCATGTGCCCTGTGGTAGATGATCTTTCTGTAAACGGTTTTAAATTATCGGGTATCGATAATTAAAGGAGAAGGTCATATGTTGAGTTTTCAACGAATGCGCAAAGGAATCATTATAATACTGGCGATTACCGTTTTATCCTGTGGTGTAACGGCATTTGCACAGGAGGCTGAAAACCTTTCCGAAGCACCCGCATATGTTTCCTATCTGGCAGGCAGCGTCGATGTCGATATAACTCCGGATAATGAAATTGAGGATTTTGAGATTGCGGAGCTTGAAATGGAGCTTCCCACGAACACCATTATTCGAACAGGCAAAGAGGCGCTTTGCGAGATAACACTTGCAGACGGCAGCACTGTCAAGATATCGAGCTCTTCTGTGTTCAGGCTCGATGAGCAGCTCTATGCCGGTGACTCAGGAAAGAAAAAAGAGCGTTTCAGCCTCATTTTCGGCCGTGTGCGGGCAAAGGTGCAGAAACTTTTGACACCCGATTCCGTGTTTGAGATCAAATCAGGCACGACGCTTGCGGGTGTGCGAGGCACTTCATTTGGTATTCAATACGACGGCGCTGTGGCGCAGGTGTTGACTTTCGAGGGGTCGGTGACCATGAGCAGTGTTGAAAATACCTTTGAGCCGCTCGTTATCGAACAGGGGCAGATGAGTGCGGTTCTGCCTGATGGGATTTCCGAGCCTGTTTCACCGATACCGGAGGATGTCCTGAATGACTGGCAGAATGAGCTTAATAAATTTGCAGAAGAAACGGCAAAGACTGAAGCGTCGGTGCCTTCGCTGCCAAGGCCTGTCGAGAAAAAGAAAGAAAAGCAAAAGGGAGGTATTTCGAATTTTCTCAGCCTGAATGCCTACATCGGTACGATAACAATCGACAACAGCGTTTATGCTCGGTGGGTATTTACTCCAGAGCTGTCGGTCGGTAAACTGGGGGTGGGGTTGTTTCTACCCGCAATTTTTTCCCCTAATGTGGGATTGTTCGGTTTTGATCAGTGGGAAAATCACGATGAGTGGGATTTTACCGACTTCGAGGACAGCATTCACGACCTGCTTATAAAATTCTACTATATCAGCTGGGGCCATCCGGGGGATCCATTATTTGTGAAAGCAGGCGGTATAGACGATTTCAACCTCGGACATGGTTTCATCGTTGATAATTATACCAATATTCCATATTTCCCTGAAGAACTTGCAACCGGACTGCAGCTCAATATCGATAGGGATACATGGGGTTTAGAGTCTATGATTTCTGATTTCTCCAGATTCGAGCTTTACGGTGGACGGGTGTATGCCAGACCTGCCGGGCAAAAGTTTCCGCTTGCCTTTGGAGTCAGTGCTGTTCATGACAGACCCGATCCCTCACGTGAAACATGGCCGGTCGGGCCTTTCGGGGAAGTGACGGAGAATAAAGACCAGCTTCCCCATATTTTTATCTTCGGTGCTGACACGGAACTACCGATTTTAAACCTCGATATGTTTGCTTTGAAGCTCTATGTGGATGCGGCCAAGATCGGATATCTTTACCAGGAGCTTCCTCCTGCACTGCGGGTAACAGACTATGCAAAGGAAGGAGAAATATCGTTTCTCAAAGGTCTCGGCACCGCAGCAGGCATTACCGGACGGGTTGTTAAGATTTTCCGGTACCGATTTGAGTACCGGTACATCTTCGATTATTACGAACCCGGTCTCATAAACTCTCTATGGGAAAACCGGAGACTCGAGTATCAGCAGCAACTGATCAACCTTATTTTTGCTCAGAACAATCCGGGGTACGAGCAATCGACATCCTCGGGATTCTACCTGGGCGGCGGTGTGGAACTCTTTAAAAAACTTGAGCTGGGTCTCGGATATGAAAATTATGAAACGTATGCCGGAAGCAGCAGTGAAACCGTACAAAAGGGCAGCGCTTTTGTGGATGTGAATCGCGGCCTTATTCCAAAGGTGTTCGGCAGTCTCTCCTACAATAGAAACGCTCAGCTTGAAAACGTGCTTGATGACCCCTTTGACGAAAATACGGTTTTAAATGCTGAGGTATACTACGAACTGGCACCCGGGTTTGCCATTTCGGGCAATCTTAAAAGAATTTTCCGCTACGATGACGAGACTGGAAAGAACGAACCGATCGATTCTTTCGGCATTAGCACTGTATTCATGTTTTGATTTCAAACTGTCAGTATGTAATATACAGTTGACGGGTTCAATCGATATACGCAGTATGATGGGACGGTTTCTGATCGACGATGGGTACCATTGAAGGTTGAAGTGGCGACAGTCCCTGGCGGGATACATCCCCCCGGGATACATCCTCCCGGGATACATCCCCCCGGGATACATCCTCCCGGGACTGGGTATCAAAAAGTAGCTTGTTCTAAGTTACTTAGAAGGAAATGGGCATTTTTATTTCTATTCCTTGCGGATTGATTACTGCTCAATATGTAAGACTTGAGCCGCAATGTCGGGTATTTCGGAGATTGTTCTTTCAGTTTTAACGACGTACCGGCACACACCTGCCTTTTTCGCCTCCTCTTCGATGATCCCACCCCCCTGACTCGAAATAAGAATGATTGGGATTCTTGAATTTTTTACATGCGACCTGCTTGCAAGCTCCACACCCTGTCCGTCAGACAAAAGGACATCCGCTATGATAAGATGTGGTTTGAAGTCAACGATTGCTGAAAATGCCTCACTGATATTTTTGGCTATATACAGTATGAACCCATAAGGCGCGGCCTGCAGCGCGCGTGCAAGAAGCTCGGCGTGATCCTCATCATCCTCAACGAGAAGAATTCGGGGTGGTTTCCCTTCCATACTGCTGCACCTTTAAACGCATGAAAATGAAAAAACGCGACAGTTCAATTGATGATTATACAGCATTTTGCTGTCCATCACCAGTAAAAACCTGTACCGGAAGCATGTTTGTGAAATGGCACGCCACCGCAGATCCAGAGCGACATCAGACAGTGTGTTCTTTCATAGAACAGGAAGGTACGTTTTGACTTCATACTCGCTGACATGTATTCGATAGTTGTCCCATTCAAGCTTCTTGTTTTCGATAAATTTTTCGAATATGTGATCGCCCAGGGCCTCCCGTACAAGATCGCTTTTTTCAGTCACGTTTATCGCTTCGCCGAGACTGCCGGGAAGAGATGCAATACCGCGTTCTACCCTCTGTGCCTCGCTCATGTGAAATATGTCCTCTTCCACCGGGTCAGGAAGTTCCATATCATCCTCTATACCCTTGAGACCTGCGGCGAGCATAACAGAAAAAGCAAGATATGGGTTGCATGCCGGATCAGGGCATCGAAATTCAGCGCGTGTGGCCTTTTCTTTTCCGACTCTGTACATCGGTACCCTGACAAGGGCCGACCTGTTTCTCTGACCCCAGGAAACATACACCGGAGCTTCATACCCCGGGACGAGTCTTTTGTAGGAGTTTACCCACTGCGCAACGACCAGGCAAACTTCCCGAGCGTATTTTAAAAGGCCCGCTATATATGATTTCGACGTTTTTGAAAGGTGGTACTGATTATTCGGGTCGAAGAACGCATTTTTATTACCCTTGAAAAGCGACTGGTGGGTGTGCATTCCGCTTCCATTTTCTGCGAAAAGCGGTTTCGGCATAAACGATGCGTAGACGCCGTGATTCATAGCGACCTCTTTTACGGTAAGCCGGTACGTCATAGCCTGATCCGCCATACGCAGAGCATCGGTGTACTTCAAATCGATTTCGTGCTGGCTGGGTGCAACCTCGTGATGACTGAACTCAACAGCAATACCCATCTGCTGGAGCGCGAGTATGGTCTCGTTTCTCAGGTTAATAGCCACATCCGAGGGTGTAAGCTCGAAGTAACCGCCTGAATCGAGCGGCTCGGTTTTTGTAGAGTTGTCCTTGAAGTAGAAATATTCGAGCTCAGGGCCCACATAGAGGGTGTAGCCCAGGTCCTTAGCCTTTTTAAGATTTTTTTTCAACGCCCACCTGGGATCTCCTGCATAGGGACTGCCGTGAGGTTCTAGAATGTCGCAGAACATGAACGCCTCAACTGCATTGTCGCTGCCCTTGAACGGAAGAATGGTGAATGTCGACGGATCTGGTTTGGCCATCATATCGCTCTCTTCAATACGCGCATATCCTTCTATAGAAGACCCGTCGAATCCCATCCCTTCCTCGAGAGCGCCCTCTAACTCGTCAATAGTAATGGCAAAACTTTTAAGAAACCCAAGAACATCGGTAAACCACAGCCGGACGAATTTCACATCGTTTTCCTTTACCATCTTCATGACCTGTTCAAAATTATTCATCTAACTTCCTCCTGAAATATAGGTTTATCCATATTTATTCCGTTGCAAAAATCTGGAACCCGGAGTAGGATTCCATCCCGTGCTCGCCTATATCAAGTCCCCTCAGCTCTTCCTCTCTGCTGACCCTGAGCCCGATGGTTATATCTATTAGTTTAAAAATGATACCCATCGATACGAGCACAAAAGAAACGACAGACAGTATCCCCAAAAGCTGTATACCGATTTGTGTGGCCTGGCCGCTGTAAAACAGGCCGTCGTGCGAAAGTCCAAGCGACTTCTGGCCGAACAGCCCGACGGAGAGTGTTCCCCAGATACCGTTAAAACCATGCACCGGAACTGCGCCGACCGGGTCATCTATTTTAAGTTTGTCGAGAAAAATAACGCCGAGAACAACCAGAATACCGCCGACTGCTCCAATGATGAGGGCCGCCCATGGTTCAATATAAGCACAGGGCGCGGTAACGGCGACAAGTCCGGCAAGCGCTCCATTCATGGCCATGGAGAGATCCGGTTTGCCGAACATGCTCCAGACCATTATCATGGCAAATATTCCTCCGAGAGCAGCCGCAATGTTAGTGTTTATTGCCACCCTGGCAATGAGTTCGCCGTTTCCGACGCTCAGCGTGGAACCAGCATTGAATCCGAACCATCCGAACCAGAGAATAAATACACCAAGTGATGCAATCGGAATATTATGCCCAGCGATAGCATTGGCAGTACCGTCCGGCCTGTACTTACCCAATCGGGGCCTGAGAAATAAAGTGCCGATGAGCGCTGCAAATCCACCGACCGAGTGAACCACCGTTGATCCGGCAAAATCTGAGAATCCCATAGAGGAAAGCCAGCCCCCACCCCAGATCCAGCGTCCTGCCACAGGGTAGATAAATGAGGATATGAGAAAAGAATAAATCAGATAGGCCGGAAACTTCATCCGTTCGGCCATACCGCCCGCCACGATCGTCGCCGCGGCGCCGCAAAACACGGCCTGAAATAACCAGAAAGCAAAAAGCGGAATATCCGCTCCGGACCGCGCGTTCGAAAGAAACCAGCCCTGTGATCCCAAAAATCCATTTCCACGACCGAACATTATCGCATATCCAAAAAGAAAATAGCCGAGCGAGGCCATACAGAAGTCGAGGAAATTTTTCGTAAGTATGTTGCTTGTATTTTTTGCACGGATGAATCCCGCTTCCACCATCCCAAACCCGGCCTGCATAAAAAAAACAAGAACAGCGGCTAAAAGGACCCACATCGTATCAAGTCCTCGTATAAGAGCAGGATTCATGCTGTTGGTTGCGGAAAAAAGAGGGCCACTATACAAAAAAATAAAAAGTAAAATCAGGATTCCAGTTACAATCCATATCTTTTTCATACTTCTGCTCCTTCTTCCATGTTCAGCCGATTGCAAGGTTACCTGTTTCGCCGCTTCTAATTCGTATACATTCATTGAGATCAAGTACAAATATTTTTCCGTCTCCGATCTCACCGGTTCGTGCTCCACGAATGATCGCGTCGACGGTTTTCTTCACAAAGTCTTCATTTACCGCTATCTCAAGGCGAACCTTTTTTAAAAGGTTGACTTCAATGTCGACCCCCCTGTAGGATTCATGGAAGCCTTTCTGCTGGCCGCAGCCCAGGGCATTGGTTGCCGATATCTTGTACACTTCTTCTCTGTATAGTTCCTGTTTAACATCGTTCAATTTATGCGGTTGTATATAAGCAACGACGAGCTTCATAGAATCCATCTCCCATTGTTTTATTAAAAGCAAATTTAATGCCAATATGTAAAGATTATTGTAACTTATTGATGTATAAAAGATAATCTAAGGTTTCATTGTATGTAGCTGTGAAAAAAGCGGCACCAATACTACATTTATGTAGTTGTCAATACCAGAATCCTACATTTATGTATCCTAACATATCATACATTTTTATCCTTATGTTACACCATATGGTTTTCTTCATTAAAATATTGGTATTTTGTACCAGTATCCTCCGGTTTTTTTAAACCGGTTTTTACAAAAGACAATGGTCTTTTACATGGCATTTTAACCATTGTGAAATTAAGGGAATAACTATTAGGCAAGTGCTGATTTGTAACTATTATGATTGAAAGTTCACCTGCCTATTTTTAAAACTGATTTATAATAATCGTTGGTTTTTAGGATGTATGAAATCGTCCGGGGTTTATACTGTATTTTCGTATCCGGAGACCCATCTGCCGCTCAGTGAGCCCGAGCGCCCGTGCAGCTTTTGCGGCATTACCGCGCGATGATTTCAGAGCATCCTGAATGGTTTCCTTTTCGATACTATTGAGTGTCTCCCTAAGTGCGTGGTTTATAGTTGTGCCGCTCGCCTCTGCTGTCTGCAGGGTGGGAGGAAGGTGGTGGCCGTGGATCACATCGTCGTTGCTCAAGAGAACCGCACGCTCCATGCAGTTTTCAAGCTCACGCACATTTCCAGGCCAGTGATAGGCCATGAGCATATCTATTGCAGGTGTGGATACACGCCGTACGTTTTTATGGTCAGATCTGCTATACTTTTCGACAAAATAATCGACAAGAAGAAGAATGTCGGTTTTTCGCTCCCGCAAAGGGGGAATATGTATGGGAAACACATTAAGCCGGTAGTAGAGATCTTCCCTGAATTGGTTTTCCGACATGAGTTTTTCGAGGTCTCTGTTCGTAGCGGCGATGATGCGGACGTCGATTTTGATGGTGCTGGTACCTCCCACACGTTCGAACTCCTTTTCCTGTAGTACGCGAAGGAGCTTAATCTGTGTTGCCGGACTCAGGTCTCCTATCTCATCAAGGAATAAAGTCCCTCCGTGTGCAAGCTCAAATCGCCCTTTGCGCGCCGAAATTGCGCCGGTGAACGCCCCTTTTTCATGACCGAACAGCTCACTCTCTATTATTGTTTCCGGCAGCGCTGCGCAGTTAACCTTGATAAAGGGTCTCGCTGATCTGCTGCTTTCGTAGTGTATGGCATGTGCGATGAGCTCTTTTCCGGTCCCGCTCTCACCCCGTATAAGTATCGTGGTATCGCTCTTTGCAACCTGCGGTATTAAGTTGAACACCTCCTGCATTTCACTTGAGTTTCCTATAATATTTGCAGGTTTAAACCGGTCCTTCAGTTCTTCCTGAAGCCTGATGTTCTCTTCAAGCAGCCTCTGGCGCTCCTCGGTGGCCTGCTGTCGGAGTTTAACTGCCTGGGATATCATAGAACCGATAATAGAGAAAAGACGAACATCATCTTCCAGGGAGAATTCCATAGAGTAGAGCCGGTCGGCGCTGAGTGCCCCGATTACCTCGTTTTCGAGTTTAATGGGAACGCATATGTAAGAGAGCTCTCTGAGGTTGGTATTTTCACGGGCGCCTGTTTTATCGAGAAAAAGCGGTTCATCAGATATCCTGGGCAAAATTACCGGTTTGCCCGTCTGCACGACTCTGCCGATTATCCCCTCTCCGAGTTTATAGTGTCCTCTTTTCTGCTGATGTGTTGAGAGCCCGAATGCAGATTCAATTGAAATCTCTCCCGTTTTTCTGTTGAGAAGGGTAATGACACCCCGTATGATATTTGTGTACCGCGCAATCACCTGGAGAACCGGCCGTACAACATCCCGCAGGTCCATGCTTGAATCGAGAATGCGGCTTATTTCAAAGAGGAGGGAAAGCTCCTGCAACTGTTCCTTCACCTTCGGTTTTCTAGGCACACTCATTTTTATTCATCCCGCATTCTCTATAGATTCTTTCAGTGTACGGAGCAGACCGGTTACATCGTTTTCTGTTGTATCGAAAGAGGTCATCAATCTGATTATATGATTTCCAGCGTCCCATGTGTAAAAGAAGTATCGTTTTCTAAGCTCATCAATACTATGAGGCGGGAGCTTGACGAACACGGCATTCGCCTCGACCTTCTGCGTTATCCGGCATTCGGGTATGTCCCTGATCCCATCTGAGAGCAGTTTCGCCATATAATTTGCATGCTTTGCATTTTTGAGCCAGAGATCACCATTAAAAAAAGCCGCAAACTGAGCCGATATGAAGCGCATTTTTGACAGGAGCTGCATGCCCTGCTTACGGATATATTTGAAGTTTTCAGCCCACCCTTGATTGAAGATGATGACCGCTTCACCTATCATCATACCGTTTTTTGTGCCGCCGAAGGAAAGTAAGTCTACCCCCGCTTCAAATGTAATATCTCTGAACCGGATGCCCAGATGTGCGGCTGCATTACTGATTCGGGCTCCATCCATATGAAGAATCATATTGTGGTTATGTGCAAATGCAGAGAGCGCCGCTATCTCTTCAACGGTGTATACGGTCCCCAGTTCGGTTGACTGGGTGATCGATACAGCGGCCGGCTGTGCATGGTGCTCGTTTCCGACAACTTCAAGAAACGGTTTTAGTGATTCAGCACAGAGTTTGCCGTTCTCGGAGGGTATTTCCATCAGCTTGCAGCCGGCAATGTTTTCAGGAGCCCCGCATTCGTCGACATTCAGGTGGGACGAGGAAGCGCATAGCACGGACTGATAGGGCTTGAGAAATGCTCGGATACCGAGCACATTTGCTGCGGTCCCGGTCAAAACGAAAAAGATTTCACTCTGAGGGCCGAAAACTTCCTTCATCTTCTGCAACGCAGATTCAGTATACGTGTCATCTCCGTAGCCTATGCAGTGTCCGCTGTTTGCTTCTGCAATAGCTTTCATGATATTGGGATGGATTCCTGCATTATTATCGCTTGCGAACCCGCCCATAACTGCACCTCTCTCCTGGTTTTTAGTACCACAAAAGTAATCTATTTATTTAAAAAATCAACGCTTTCTCTTTCACACACATCTGCAGTGAACTGTTGTATCGAGGAAGAGGGAAATGGGATTGGGTTTCTATGTACCGCTTGGCTCTTTTTTCGATGCAGGTGTTTCGATAGCAAGCCCGCTGCCTGCCAGCTCTCCGTAGATAAGAAGAAAGGCGTACGTTGACGCAAAAAGAAACACCTCGACAACGGCTTCAATTACTTTCTTGTTGTTCAATTTTTTCGGTCCGTCCAGCTTTTCGTTGAAGGCAAGGGTTTCTTCAGCATTTTCAAGAAGTCGTTTCGCGGAGTTGTAATCGTCGATAATCGTTGAGAGGGTCTTATTGATAGCCTTCATTGATTCCGCAATTCTATGCCTGGCATTTCTGCTCGCAATTGACCTTTTCTTGTTGAGTGATTCCAGTATGGAAGTTTTTTGGTGAATCGTAAGTCGCAGATTTTGATCGGTTTTTCTGTATTCCTTCAATATCTCTATATAGTCCTTTACTTCGTGTCTCGCTTCACTGAAAAGAAGATAAGCATGGTTGAGGTCTTCCTTGGCATCGATTTTTTTCTGCTCACGATAGTCGATATTAAAAACAATCTTTCCGGTTGTCAGCACAAATGAATATTCTTTTTCAAATATTTCCATAAGCACTGCGCTTCGGTACATCTTGTCCGAGGTATCAAAGAGGGAAAAAAGGGTTCCTTCACCATTATTTTTTCGTTCAAACTCTTCAATAGCCTTCTTGAGGACCGGAAGTCCCCTCTGTATGTGTTTCGGGATCGTCACCCCTTCGGTTTCTTTTTCAAGCGTTTCATCTCTCTTTCGTTTGAGATATTCTTTTATTCTCTTGAGCTCTTCAGCTCGTTTTTTCTTTTCAAGTCGTGTAATGTACCCGATTTTATCCTGCTCCGTTATACCGAGCAGGTCGTCGAGTTCCTGTGAGAAGAGGGGGTAATATATGCGGTTCATCTTGCATACAATGGTGTGAAACCTGACGAGGAGGTCTAAGAGGATCACATCAACATCGTTTTGCAGCTTGATTCTCATAATCTCTGCGTCTTTCGGATTACGTTTTCCGGAGCTTTGCTGTATGGTAACAGCTTTCAGCAGATAAAATTTCGACAGGTCTGTAAACTGACCAAGTATATACATCTTTTTAAAGAAAGCTTTGAAAGCTTCTATGTACGGCCCTCCCGGTATACTTTTTCTCCCTATTG
>Ga0307426_1000114_pt1 | contig 49891 bp, 48 predicted proteins | sample SalMarWE160340MG_FD_202165 | JGI IMG/M metagenome (GOLD analysis project Ga0307426, IMG submission 202165) | Salt marsh sediment microbial communities from the Plum Island Ecosystem LTER, Massachusetts, United States - WE1603-40 | ecosystem: Environmental > Aquatic > Marine > Intertidal zone >... | reverse complement strand
TTCTTGACTCAAACGCCTTTTTTGTTCCGCTTCAGTTCAAAATTGACATTTTCAATGACTTGATACTTTTGTTGAAGAGGAGCTTTGAGTTGATCCTGCTTTCTCCGGTCAAACAGGAACTAGAGGCGCTTGCTAAAAAGGGTTCACTTAAAATGCGTAAAAACGTCGCTTATGCGCTGAAACTGGCTGAGAAGTGCACGTATGTTGAAGTTGATTTTCCAGCCTCAGCGCTTACAGACGATATCATAGTGAGAATAGCCGAAGAGTGGAAAGCCGCTGTGTTTACCAATGATAGACAACTAAAGCAGAGGCTAAGAGATATAAGTGTGCCAGTGATTTATGTGAGACAAAAATCGCGTCTAGAGATTGACGGGATGATATAACTGTATGTTTAAACTTATAACGTTGCAAGATACTATTCGCATTCCGCCTGAAACCTTCGGCTCACCTCTTGAAAAAGTAGGGCGCGACCAAGTCAAGACGAAATACGAGGGAATCGTAGACGAGGAATTGGGCTACGTCATAGCAGTAACCAAGGTTGAAGTAAGCCCTATAGGAAAAATCATTCCTGGTGACGGCGCCACTTATCATAAAGTGACGTTTTCGCTGTTAGCTTTCTATCCTGTTATTCAGGAGATAGTAGAGGGAGATGTGGTGGAAATCGCGGATTTCGGAGCGTTCGTGCGCATAGGACCAGTAGACGCGTTGTTACACGTTTCCCAACTCATAGACGACTACATGTCTTATGATGAAAAACAAGGAGTCTTGCAGGGAAAGGAAACCAAGAAAAAACTGACGAACGGAGACCAACTGCGCGTCAGGATAACAGCGGTTTCTCTAGGCAGGGCGGGAAGCTCGGGAAAGATCGGCGTAACCGCCAGACAACCTTTTCTGGGCAAGTTAGAATGGCTCAAGCTTGACGCTTCCAAAACAAAAGAGGCAGCAGAGAAAAAAGCAACAGAAAGCAAAAAAGAAAAAGGTAACGCGGAAAAGGAGGGCAAGGAATGAAACAGAGAGCATGCACAAACTGCCATTTCATAACCAAAGAAAACGTATGCCCGAAATGTAGGTCAACGAACCTAAGCGAAGATTACAGCGGTATAGTTATAATGTTTGATCCGGAAAACTCGGCCATTGCAAAAGCTATGGACATGAAAGAGAAGGGTCGTTACGCGTTAAAGGTCAGATGAGATTTAACTCCAACCTTAACGTTGCTATCATACAATTGAACAGTTATAGCAAGAACTGTGCCAGTTCATGGTTGAAAAGAAATGGCTGTTGCCTATAATATTACTCCAGAACTGCGTGCGAAATTTAAAGAACCTTTCGGTATGTTAATTCGAGGTTCGTTTGCCGAAACAATGGGCAAAGTGGAAGACATTGTGAAACGAGAAAAACCGCCCAAAATAGTCTCAGTAGGAGACACGGTGTCACGAAATCTTCATGAACACCAGATAAACCCGCAACTTTCGATTACGGACAACAAACGCATGAGAAGGAGAATACAACCGAGAACATTCGCAGGCAAAAACGTTGTTCACGTTAAAAATCCCCAAGGAACAATAACTGAAGAAGCAATTAGAGCGATAAAAGAGGCTTTGGAGAGTGACGAACGCGTCCATGTAATCGTGGACGGAGAAGAAGACTTACTGGTGATAGCCGCCGTTTTTTACGCACCAGAAAAATCGTTGGTTGTTTATGGACAACCCTACGAGGGCATCGTGGTTGTTAAAGTCACTTCTGAGAAAAAAGCTGAAGCCGCTGAAATTCTAAAAGCGATGAAAACCGTTCGAAAAGCTAAATAAGAAGCAACCCTATGAACTCAACGCCCTAAACAAGTGATATAGCGATGGAAATCAAAATCGTATCAACAAAAGAAAACCCTCTTCTAAAACGAAAAGAAGTGAACTTCAGGGTAGAGCAAGACCCAAGGGGAAAAACACCTGCGCGGTTAGCAGTCAAAAAAGCTTTAGCTGCCGAACTGAAGATAAAGGAAGAGATGGTTTTTATTAAGAAAATGCGAACCATGACGGGAACAAGCACTGCCGTCGGAATTGCTAACGCTTATGAAACGGTAGAACAAGCTAAATTTATCGAGCCCGAGTACATTAGAAAACGTAACAGTCCTCCAGAGGAACCGAAGGAAGAGGAGAACGAATAGAATGTCCGTAAAAGAAGAGCAAAAACCTCAAAAAGGCGCTTCTAAGCCAGAAAAGAAGACGGAGAAGAAAAAAGAGGAAAAGGGAATCCACGCCTTGTACAAGATAGAAGGCGAAAAGGTCACCAGGTTGCGCCCAACCTGTGAGAGATGCGGTCCAGGATACTTCATGGCTAAACACCAGGACCGATACACTTGCGGGCACTGTGGTTTCACACGTTACAGACAGGTTGAGCAATAAGCAGTTTTAAATTCTAAACACGCAAATACCTTGATGATTCAGATGATTAGAGTTAACGTAGCCATAACGAATATTTCAGCTGAACGCTTCTGGGACATCAGAAAGCCTGTTCCACCCATCCAAATAGGCACCAACATAAACATCGTGGGCATGGAGATAAAGCCGGATGGAACACTGGAAGTCCCATTTGTTTTGGCAATAAACTACAACCCTTCAATAGCACAGATAAGCCTGAAAGGAAGCGCTTACGTTTCTGGCGACGAGAAAGACATCGAAAAAGCTCTCAAGGACCACGAAGAAAAAAAGCCGCCACCGCCACTAATCGTGCAGTCAATATCCAACGTAGTCTTCATCGAATCCGTCCTCATATCCAGAACCCTAAACATCCCACCACCCATACCTCTCCCGCAAATACCACAAGCCAAAACACAAGGCTCAAAACCAAAAGGAAGAGACTACAGCGCCTAACCTTAACAACACGCCCCAGAGATTTTAAGAGTTTTAACCACAGGCGTTGGGATGAGGTTTATGTGCTTAATCACCAAAAGGCATTTGTACAGATGTGACTATGAAGCACTTCAGAAGACAAGGCTATTTTTAGATAAGCCTTTGAAAAATGAATTGGTGCATGTGTGCTTTTCGTTTATGGTGGATATATGTCCATTATGGCGTCTCTGTAGAAGCATCCATTGGTTCCAGGTCCCGTATACTTCGATAATGGATGTATGAAGGTAACAAAGGCGCGCGCTCTGTTCCGAGCACTAGAGACCAATCGAAATCACGCATACAAATCGTCAACGAAACAAACCAAAAAGAAGGATGCCAGCTTATTTCAGTGGCACGTACATTGAAGATCTCGATGCGCCGATTCCTGGTGTTCCATGTCTAACTGGCTTGTTTGTTACGGCAAACTCGCCCAAGTAGTGTCCGATCATCTCTGGCTTTATCTCTACAGGGAGAAATTCTTTGCCGTTATGCACCTGAATCTTCATTCCAACCATCTCTGGCAGAATAATCATGTCCCGCACATGAGTCTTCACCGAAGCATCTTCGCCTTTCTTCTGCGCCTCTTTGGCTTCGCGCGTCTTCTCCAGCAGTATCCGTTGCTCAGGCGTCAAACCCCGCAACAGACTTCGCCTCTGCCTCGAAGGAAGCAAATTAATGAACTCATCCATAGACATGCCTAACAAACTATCCAAGCTGTGACCACGATACATAAACTCTTTGGGCATTTTCTCTTCACCTAAACACTAAATCCTTACACGCTATAAACGTTCTGTCATCTCTTTCTCCGCTTCTTCTGCCCAGCACCCCTAGCCGCAATCAACCCAACCTTCTGCCCAGGAGGTGCACCATGAGAAACAGTAGTTCCCTTCCGCGCACTCTTCTTGCTGCTACCATACGGGTGCACAGCAGCCACCATAGCTCTTCCGCGTGTTCTCGGGTACTTATGCCCTTTCGCCTTCATCAAATGGAACTTCTCCCCAGCCTTAAGAAACGGCTTCTCCGTTCTACCCGAACCCGAAACCACGCCAACAGTCGCCCTGCAACTATCATTAACGTACCGTGTGCGACCAGACGGCAATTTAATCATCGTTCCTTGCGGCGTGTGACCCACAACCGTGGCGTAAGCACCTGAAGACTTAGCCATCTTTCCTCCATCGCCTGGTCGAAGCTCAAGATTGCAAACCATGGTACCCTCTGGGATTTTTCCCAACGGAATAATGTTGCCCACATCCGCAGAAGCTTTTCCACCCAGACTGATCTGCTGCCCCTCAAAAACCCCTTCAGGAGCCACTGTGTAACACGTTTCACCAGTCTCGAACCGCACAAACGCCAAAGACGAACCACGCCCAGGGTCATGAACAAGCGCTTCGATGACGCCGTTGATTGAAGCCTCAGAAGAGTCCTTAGGAGTTATTCCTGACGGATATTTTGCAGGAGCAACCCTCTTGTGAGTAGAAGCCCTATAAGTTGAGCCACCTCGTCCACGTCTTTGAACACGAATCCTTTTACCCATTAATCATGCCTCCATTCAATTTTACAAAATACCAAGTTTGATAGCGACGTCCGATGCCTTATATTCTGGTTTAAGTTTAACGAAAGCCTTCTTTTCTCCCTGAGGAGTTATGAGCACCGTAACTCTGTCCACTTTCACCTCGTACAGCTGCTCAACCGCCCTTTTCACATCACTTTTGCCAGCTTTAACGTTAACTACGAACATGAGTTTGTTATCCTTCTCCACCATGAGGCTAGCGGATTCTGTCATTAACGGATAAGATATAACGTCAGAGGGATCCATTACGCTTCTTCTCCTCCACCATAAAGCTTATCCAACTGTTCAATAGCGCCATTCGTCCACAAGGTCAATCTGCCCGGATGCGTGCCTGGCGCCAACATTTCTGCGTTAAGATTCTTTACTATAGAAACATCTACGCCTAGAAGGTTGCTTGCCGCGTTGAATATGCCCCTGTTTTCAGCCACTACAATTAGAGGCCCTACGGCTTGTTTCATTTTTCTGCCTCGGCGTTTGCCTTTTCCAGCACGAATTTTTCGGCTACCTTTTACACGACAGAGGTCAGATAAAACACCCAAATTCGTAAGCGCTGCTTCCAACTCACTAGTTTTCGCAAGTTCCTCAATCGAATCAGTAACTATCAACGGAAAACCAAGAACATCCTCAATTCGATGCCCTCTAGAAGCCACAACGTCTCCTGATGCTGTGGCAGCTACAGCTGAAAGCAGAGCAAAACGCGCTTCTTTTCTGGGAATGCGCTTTATAATCTTCTTTGCCGACCTCGGCGGGTGAGGTTGCCTTCCGCCGACTGTGCTGGGAGCTAAAGCTGCTCTTCCTCCTCCACCTTTAACGCGTGGGATACGTGCTATGCCCATGCCTGTGCCGCGGGATTCTGCGCTGGTTTTCTTTCCTGCCATTGGATCGCGACCTTGGGGTTGGAGTCTGCTGGATTGGATGGCAAGGACTGCACGTTTTATTATGTCTGGTCTCAGGGGTGTGTCGAAAACGGTTGGGAGCGTTGTTTTGCCTGTGGGTTTTCCTTCGAGGTTGAAGATTTTTGCGGTTTTTTTGGCGGGCATTGGTTTGTCTCCGTTATTTTCCTTGGGTTGACTCTAGTGACGTGTAGGTTATTTGTGGTGGGGTTTCTGGCGTTTCTTTTGGTGCCCGTGCTGGATGGCGTATCCGTATGGGGCGTTTTTCTGTTCCGGGTATGCTGCCTGCTATGAGTATGTATGGTCCTTTTAGTGTGCCGTAGCGGATGTAGCCGCCTTTGACGGTGATTTCTTTGCCGTCTTTTCCGATTTTGAATATGCGTTTGTTGTATTCCGTTCGCTGGTGGTAACCCATTTGCCCTGCGCGTGGTACGCTGTACCTGACGTGTCGGGGGTTCCAGGGTCCAAGTGTGGCGACGCCGCGTTTGGTTTTTCGCCCTTTGTGCTGGAGTATGGCTACGCCCCAGCGTTTGACTGGACCTTGGAAGCCTTTGCCCGTGGTTATCGCGGCGATGTCTGCATATTGTCCCTCTTTGAAGACTTCTTCAGCGGTTACTGTTTTGCCTAAAAGCGTTTTTGCGTACTCAAGTTGTTGCGGGATTGTTGCACCGCCGATTTGGACCTCATTTATGTCAGGTTTCTTTTTTGCTAAGCTGGTTTGTTTGGGTTGTGTTGCTATGATTACACGGATGGCGGTTGTTTTGTCGAGGTTTTTGTCGAGGTTTTGGAGCATTGTTTCGGTGGCGAAGTTTTCTGGGAGGACGAGTGTGCGGTCGAGTTCTGCTGGGGGGTTTTTCATCCAAGCTTCGGTTAAGTGCTCTAGCCCGTAGGGGGTTTTTGTGTAGGTGCGTATGCCAATTATGAGAATTGGGGGTGTTTCTATTACTGTGGCGGGGCGAACGACTTCTTTGCCGAAGTTGGGGCTGCGTTTTCGGTCTTCTATGGTGAAGATGTAGGTCATTCCCGCTTTGTAACCTGTAAAGCCTAAAAGCCTAGGTGTATCCGCGTCGAGTTTAGGCCAGTAGCGGATTCGTGCAACTGGCTTTTTAGCGCGTTTCCTAGGTAAATAAGCAAGTGAACCATGTTTCGGAGCGTGTTGTTTTCGGTGTCCCATTGTATTTCCGCTTCGCGTCTTTTAGCAATGACAAACTTGGGTAATAAACGTTACCGTCAGTTTTGGCTGTATGACTGTGTTCTGATTTGCTCGGAAAAGACTATAGCCCCCTTATATAAAGAAACGGCATACAATTCTGAAGAGACCCCTGCCGTTTTCAACATGCTTTTGGCTGCGGAAAACGCCAATACGGATAGCCCCCTCTATGGTTTTCTGCATTGATTGGCTATTAGGGTCCAAATATGATGGCTGCTTTAGGAGCACATAAGGCGGAATGTGTGTAGGTTTGCCAGTCTACCTCAGGTAAGGTGAGCACTAAGCTGGAACTGGCTTTTGTTAATTTGCCTGTTGCTTCAAATTTTAAGTGGTTTTTGAAAACTTTGCTTTCTTTATGTAGAGTAGAACAACAGCGGCAATCACGATTCCCACGATTGCTGCGATGATGTACTCTATTGGAAAAGCGGTTTCCTTCACCGTGTTTAAAAGGATTGTGTCTGAGTAGCTGTTGGAAACCCATCCAGCGGTGTCCTTGAATTGGACGTACACGGTTTTTTCTCCATCGCCTGAAGGCAAAGTCCAATTCTTTGAGGTGGTTTATGTTTCCCAGCTTGTCCAGTCGGTTGCGTTATTGCTGAAACGCATCTGGGCGATGCCTGAAGTGTCATTCGCAGAAAGCGCAAGGGCGACCGAGGTTGAGGACGTTGAGTTATCCTCGTTGTTAATTATTACTGAGCCGGTAGGAGCGGTCTTGTCCAGTTTTATTCCCTTTGTGACCCTGTGCGTCTCCTCGTTGCCTGCGACATCTACGCTCCAATATTCCAACGTGTTTTTTGCGCCTTCCTCAGTTATAAAAGGCTGTCCATGTGCGCCTATGGTCTTTGTTGAGCCTCCATTAAGTTTGTAATACGTTTCGGTAACGCCGCTGAGGTCGTCGGTAGCGGTAAGTGTGATTTGGGAGTCTACAAGGTGCCAACGGCCATCGTAATTATCGGTCGTGACGCGCGCGTGGGAATCCTGATCTAAGTCCACGCTGACAAAGATTTCACCATTGACGTTGCCCTCGAAAGAGATGTACGACACCTTGCTACCGTCGTTGCTGATGGATGGATAATAATCCGTTTTTGAACTCTGGGTTATCTGCTGCAACCCTGTACCGTCCGAGTTTATCACAAAGATTTCAGGGTTCGTTGATTGCGTGTAGGAGACGAAGGCTATTTTGCTCCCATCATAGTTAATGGAAGGCTTCATATCTCTCCGTGTGTCGTTAGTTACCTGAGTTAGCCCTGTGCCGCCCGAGTTAACCACAAAAATCTCGCTGTGGAGAAAGGTAAGCCAATCACCATCAATGTCCTCTGGACCTTCATCGTATGCAAACGCAACTTTTGAACCCGCGCCACTAATTGAAGAGTCGCTAACATCCGCTGTAGTGTTGGTGTTGGTTAGTTGCGTCAGTCCACTGCCGTCAGAATTAATAACATAAATTTCGAAGCCAGAGACGAACGCTATTTTACTCCCATCGCTGCTAATTGAAGGACGAAAATCAGACACCGTATTGTCAGTTAATTGCTTTAATCCCGTCCCATCCGAGTTAACCACAAACGCGCGGGCTAAAATGCGCGGTAGTACCCGTCCACTTTGTGCTGGAACACTATTCTGTTGCCGTCACCGCTTATGGAGGGACCCCCCAATCATACGCGATGTTCAGGTCAGAGGTTACCTGGATTGGAGTACTCCATCGCTCAGCCTGAACTGGAAACGAAACAAACGCTACCAAAAGGAATGCCAACGCCACTATAGCAAAAGCAGTTTGCAACAGCACCAGTGCGGCGATCCTATTTTCTGCATACCATTTAATAAAAGTAATTCTTTAATATCAAGTTTTTCCCCGTGTTTATCGCGTGATTGTCCACACACTTAAAATCAACGGGTAAATGAACCGATGTAGGTGCTGTGTTAGCGCGCGCTACTTCAATGCAGATATGTTTGTTTCTACCAAGTTTATGTCTAATTGTAAATCTAAGCCTAACTCGTTCTGGTCTGCGCTTATCGCCATCTTCAAAGGCCAACCAATCGCTTTGTCAACATAAACAGTCATTGCCATACCTTCATCTGAGATTGCATGTTCGTAAACCATGCAGTTTCTAGTCCCGAAGCCATCAATATTCACCGTTGCCTCATAACTCGTTGTAAGATCTACATCTTCGAAATCAGGCATGAACCCCATTTCCGAAAGTGGAACCCACGCGCTGCTCTCATCCTCAACAGTTTCGCCATCCGTTTCGCCAAACGATGAACTCATTTCGAAGGAAGTGGAAACTAGCACATGTGTGTCGTTGAAGTCAACCACTTCCAGTCGTACAGTAAAATCAACAGTAAAATCAAAACTCATGGACAGCCCAGACATATCGATATCCATATCTTCAGACATCATTGAACCCTTGTATGTTGCGTACGCGCCCTTGAACAGCCAAGCGTCTTGACCCTCAGATTGTGGTGCTGAAATAAAAGCGCTAACAAGGAAAGCGCCAACCACAACGGATACAGCTACGATAGCTACAACAGCAATTAGCTTGATGCGGCTTTTTGGATGTGGTACAGTCGTTGAAGAAGAAACACGTTCAGAGTCAGATTCCAACCTTTAACACCGCATGGAAGTACAAAAAACCGCTAATAATAGCTTGTGCACCACAAATATGAATTGCAAACAAACATCAAATCTTGGCTTCTATGAGCACCACGGTCTCGAAGAACGGCAATGCCCGTTCAGCCGCAACCCTTGCGGTAAGGTGGCACTCCGCGAACCTCCGCAGCGTCTCATCCACGTCCGCCAAGGTAGACTGAATCAAAAGAACACGCCCAGCAGGCTTCAGGTACTTCGGAACCTCACAAATGAAACAGTCAGTAACCTGCCTGCCAGTGACGCCGCCTGACCATGCGCGTCCAAGCCAAGAATCCGCTTCGCCCGCCTCTACAGGTAAGTAAGGAGCGTTAAAAATTATCACGTCAAATCTGGCTTTTTCACTTAACCATGTGAGCAAGTCGCCCTGCACAAAAGCCATCTTACCACGTACATTGTTAAGCGCTGCATTTCCTTTTGCGCAGCGAACAGCGTACGGGTTCAAATCAACCGCAATGACATCCCGCGCCTTATTAGCGGCCAGTATGCCGAGGATGCCACAGCCCGTGCCCACGTCCAGCACGCGCTCGCCCGCTTCTACCACAAGGTTTTCGGCGAAAAGAAACGTATCCTCAGCAGGCTCGTATACATTTTCATCAAGAAGAAACACGTAATCGCCGAAGTAAACTCGTTTAGCGAACGATGGCATTTGCTAACTCTCCGAAAGCTTCAGGCGAAAGTTCTCTAGCGCGTTTTTCGCGAAACGGAAGCCCATAAACAAGTTTTCCCGCTTCTTCATCAGCCATTCTAAACGTGCTCTTAATGAACGGCACAAGCGCGTTGCCAAGCTTCTTGTTCCGCTGCGTAAAAAGCCACCGCACCATCCGCCTGAAAAACGCTTCATCCTTAACTTCGAACGGCACCGTTTCCCACGGCGTTAAGCGCACTACGACTGAATCTACTTCTGGCGGCGGATAGAACATGGACTTCGGAACCGAGTCTAAAAACTCAACCGAAGCACTGTGACAAGTGAAAACCGTAAGCCACCCGTAAGCATCACTGCCCACGCCAGCCACCAGTCGCCAGGCAAATTCCTTCTGCACAATCAAGACGGCACACTCGAATCCATGGTCAAACAGCCATGTCACTAAACGGGAAGAGAGATAGTAAGGCGGAATCGAAACCACCTTGTTGAAGTCTGGAACAGCCACCTTCAACACGTCACCCTCAAGCACCGCCACGTTAGCTAATCCTTTGAGCTGTTCACGCAGCACCGCGGCGACGTGCGGGTCTTTCTCAACCGCCACCACCATCCTGCACTTACCCGCTAGAAAGCGCGTTAGAAAACCGAAGCCCGCGCCAGCGTCCAACACCACATCAGCCTTGCCCAGTGAAGCATAATCGCTAAGTTTGGGAAAAATCGAAGGCTCAACCAGAAAGTTCTGCCCCAAAAACCTGTTCGGAACAATTCGAAACGTTCGAAGCAGACGCTTCGTTTCTAAAATGCTCATCCCTTACGCCTTAATGAACCCGAGTGAACAACCGATACTTGCTTTCACCCTCAAGCTCTTCCAGAACCCGCTTCGTAACCAACTTCACAGGATTGGGCAACTCAGTCCGCTTCTGCAAATCATCAAAACTCTCAAACGGCTTCCGCTCGCGCATGTTAATCACCTGCCACATGTACTTCTTCCCGATCCCAGGCACCAACTCCAGCGCATGCATTCGAGGCGTAATCGCCCGAGCCGTATTAAAGAAGTTCACGAACCACTTCTCACGATTCAAAACTATACGGCTAATAACACTTGGGAGCTCCGCTTTGGCTGCAGCGGTCAACTCGTCAAAGCCGATGCGCCCTATAATGTACGTAACCTCTTCCCGCGCGTCCTTCCCCACGTACACTCGGTCGTTAGGCTTAAGCATCAAACCCTCCTTCACCAGAGCCTCCAACAACGTGAAAAACTCCTCGCCCACGCACTGAATCAGAGCTCCCGCTCGGTAACCCGCTCGTCCACTCGCGCGAAACCCGGGTCTGCCATGCGGCAAGAAATCTAACGCGTAAGCGTACTCTTCGTATCGCTTCTCCATAATAGTCCCTGAGTCCCTTTACTTCTATTCGCGCTTGCTGCTTAAAAGTTATTAGCCAATTTATACTATTTCACGGCTCTACTGGCATTAAGAAGCGAGACGATGGCTTCCAACTTTGTGGTTTCGATAATTTTGCGACCACTAGCCAAGAAAACCCGCAGCTCATCCACGGTCTCAGGCATACAATTCACGACCTGAACCGCCTCAGCCTCCTCAAGACCAAACTCCTTCATAAGCTTCTCCAAAAGCTTTTCCGCCCCCTTAGCGTCCACTTTAGAAAACTTGTTCACGTAATCCAAAGTACGCCGTTGAAACTGATCCAAATTCTCCTCGCCGATTGCCTCCAGCACCTTCTTAACCTGCGGCAACGTAAGCCTCTTTTCGCTTAAATCCTGCTTTGCCATATTCAACTACCCCTATACGGCTCTAAATGTTCAGACCGAACAATTATCTTCTTAACAGCATCGCCCTTGGAAACGCTCACCACGTACCCACGACCCCGCTTCTCCAAGACCGTTCCCACCTTACCGTGAAAACGCTTATGAGGCAAACTCTTCTGAACACTCGAATCCATCTTAATAATCACCTTAGAACCAGGCGCATAATCAATCAGCAGCTTACCAAGCTTCGGTTTACCCTTCTCCCGAGGCTTTTTCGTCAAAAGCCCACGAGCACCCGCATAATACCCCTTCGACCCACGCATCACACTTCACCTTACCTAATCAGCCATAATAACGTTCAAAACATCAAGCTTAAGAGGCTTCGCTCTGTTTCCAAGCAACTCCGAAACGTTAGGCACCGTTCTTCCTTCATCTCCAGACACCAATTCCTTCACGTAGAGGCCGCCCTGACAACGTATTTTCATCTCGGCTCTCTTAAGCGACCCCTTCTTAACTTTAACCTCATATATGTACTTTTCTCGGACCAAATCCGCCCTTCTATGCAAAACACGCAAAGGTGTCTGCTGCTTAATCAAAACGTCACTCAACTGCTCCTCCAAAAGACGCAGGTCCCCCTCAGAAACCTCATCCTCAAACCCGATTAACACACGGTACTCCTTCTGCGCAGACTCCGCCTTCTTCAACCGCCTAACAACATCCTTGCTGGAAAAGCGCAAACCAGAAACCTCAACCTTACCCTTAGCACCTGCGTTAACAGCGGCTTCAAGCTTCTTCAGGTCCAGAAAACGCTTCTTAGGCTTCGAAACTTCAATAACGAAAGGTCGACCGCTACCCAGCATTCGAGCGTCAATGTCTTCTCTCCCCGAAGCATGAAACGACGTTTTCTCGCCCTCAGCAGCCTCCAACAGCTGCTTCGAAACCAGCTCTTCCACCGACTCAGGATACATCTTTCCAGTCCCACCGCACTTCTCACAGCCCCTTCCACGGCAGCTGGAGCAGAACCATTTCGACTGCGGAATATCCCTGACGAGCTTCCGGTATCGCCCAGCCACAAAGAGCGGATTAACCTGAACCCTAACCTGCTCCTCGAATGGGCTGACAATTACAGCGAGGTCAGGCTTCTTGTACTCCGCAGTCTTGCCCGTCAACTCAGCTAGCCGCTTGCCCAACAACCTACCAAACTCGTGCCTGATGCTCTCACCGTAGCTCACCTTAAAAACGGCTTTAAACTCGTCTTCACGCTCCTCAACCGCAACAGGCAATTCCACCCCCACCAAAAAAGTGCTGTACTCATAGCCTGCCACCGCGTCAAGAGCTTTCTGAGTCAAACTGTCAAGAATCTGAAACCTGCCTTCGCACAGGAAACAGGCTTTTGATGAACCTTTCTTCGGAATGCGTTTTTTCAAGTGATGAAGGGTTTCTTGTGCTTCGCGGGAAAACCCGTTGACTGCAAGAACTTTAAGCCTTTTAACTCCCTCAGCGTTTTTTCCTGAGTGAGACTCGCTGGCTTGCAGTGTTAAGCTGAGTTTTAACACTTTGCCTCTGTCCTTGTTTTCTATGCTGTAGCCGAGCAACGCGAACTGTCTTCCGAGGCAGTGGTCACAGAGGGGATATTTGCTGAGCATAGCCATCGCGTTTTCTAAAATGTCCATGAGTGGAGCCTACTTGAACCCTGTTGGAAACCCTTTACCCATGAAGGGTAGCTTCTTCTTCCGTTTGAACATCTTTAGCATTTTGCGCATCATCGCATACTGTTTTAGGAGGTCTTTTACATCGCGCTCGCTTGTTCCTGAACCGCGCGCCACGCGCCTTACTCGTGAGGAATTCAAGATTTTAGGGTTATCTTTCTCTTCAGGACGCATGGACTGGATGATTACGCGCCATTTTTCAAGGCGGTCTTCAGCCATGTTCAACATGTCTTCGGGCACATCATATGACATGCCTGGGAGCATCTTGAAGATTTTCCTGAAGGGACCCATGCCCTTGACGGCTTCGAACTGCTCATACATGTCCGTCAGAGTGAACTTGCCGCTTAGTATGGCCTTAGCTTTTTTCTGGGGAACTTTGATTTCGGCTTCATGAACTTTCTCAAGAAGAGTCTCCAAGTCACCCATGCCTAAGAGGCGGCCGACGAAGCGGGAGGGGATGAACTGCTCGATGTCTTCGGTTTTCTCGCCTGTGCCAATGAATTTTATCGGCGCGTCGGTGGCTGCCACCGCTGAAAGCGCGCCGCCGCCTCGGGCAGATCCGTCTAATTTTGTGACCAGAATCGAGCCTATCGGGGTTGCTTCATGGAAAGTTTTCGCTTGTATCAGCGCTTGCTGCCCGATTGTGCCATCGATAACCATCATGACCTCGTCAGGTTTGATTTTTCTCTCAAGATTTTTCATTTCTTTGATTAGCTCTTGCTCTTCTTTGTGGCGTCCAGCGGTGTCAACGATAACTATCTCCTTGTCGCTGAACTGCTTCAAGCCTTCGTTGACTACTTTAACAGGGTCTTTAGTCTTCACGTCCCCGTACACTGGAACGTTTATGCGGTTCGCCAACTGCTGCAGCTGGGCGTAAGCGCCAGGGCGGTAAGTGTCAGCGCAGATCAAGGCGGGTTTCAACCCCTTTTTGAGGAAATACCGGGCGAGCTTGGCTGCATGCGTGGTTTTTCCGGAGCCTTGAATTCCAACAAGCATTAGTATTTTCTTTTTTCCAGGTTCCATCTTGATTGGGACAGGCTTGTCGCCCACGAAGCGCGTTAACTCCTCATAGACAACTTTTATTACATGTTCACGTCTTGAGATGCCTGGAGGAACCTTCTCTTTTAGAGCCCTTTCCTCTATTCGCTTAGAAACACCGAGAACAAGTTGAACGTTAACGTCTGCTTGAAGCAGCGCTCTCTGGATGTCTCGCACTAGTTCCTTCACTGCTGCCTCGTCAACTACTCCTGCACGGAAGAGCTTTTTGATGGCGCCAGTGAGCGAAGACCCCAAGCGATCTAAAGCCATTTTTTGTTCTCCAAGTCTAAAAGCACGGTTGGTGCATTTATATATGTTGTAGCAAAAAACGCAAACACTCAATCACCACAGCTTATTAAAAGTGGGATATACTCCGTAACACGCGTCATCCGTAAAGACCCAATTTGCGAAATATTGAAGCCTCAGCCCCATATGCTATCGTCACGATTCAGACGGCTCTTCATGCATCATTGGCTTCATAATCAACTGTGCCAAAACTGGAAAATAAACTTTGATGAAAAAAGGAAAGCGCGAAATTATTTTGCTCTGACGATCTTGACTCTACCCAATATCTTCCAGTACTCAATCTCGGCGCCTACAGTAAGCTTGGCTTTCAGATCCTCCTCTTCAGGGAAAGGAGCATCAACATACTCGTAGGTTTCTAAATCCATTATTTGGACGCCGTTCGGATTAACAGAGAACACTTGCCCAGGTCTCTTATCAATAATGGGAATTTCTGCGTTGGCGTCAACGGGTTTAACTAAACTTCGTTTGACGCCGTCAAAGACGCCTATGGCAACTATTCTCGCTTTTGCGGCACCGTGTTTTCCAGGTTTCGATTTTGTTATGTCCACTATGCGGCACGCTTGGTCGTCTACGATCATGTAGCCCCCAACGCGTAAACTTCCAACATCAACTGGCTTGCTCATACCCTCACCAAAGGTCTAATCTACTCAAAGCAATTTTAAACAACACCCATATATAGCTTAAGGTAGCGCTATTTACCTGAACGGTGAAAAAAGGTGTTCAAAAGCGTCGGATTAGTGGCTCGCTATGACAAGAAACAAGCACTGAAACTCGCCAAGGAAATAGCAGAGTATCTAAAGAGCAAAGGGTTAGAGATTTACATTGAAGACACTCTCGCGGGAAAAGTGAACTCCCCAGCCAAAACGATTCCCCTCCAGAGAATGAAAACGGATTTCGTGATAACCATCGGCGGAGACGGAACCATTCTGAGAGCTTGTCTTGCATTACCCGAGCCTGAACCGCCAATATTAGCCGTCAACATGGGGGTTCGAGGATTCTTAACGGAAGTTGAACCAAAAAGGGCCTGCAGCGCCGTGGAAAAAATTCTTAAAGGGGAGTTCCAGATTGAAAAATGCGCCAAGCTCGCAGTATCTACGGATGGACAAATGATATCTGATGCTTTAAATGACGTGGTCATTTCTGCGGGAGAGCCATCAAAAATTCTCTACACGCAGATATACAAAGATGATGAGCCAATTCTAAAATGCCAAGCAGACGGGCTGATAGCGTCAACGCAAACGGGCTCCACTGGCTATTCGCTCTCTGCAGGGGGTCCAGTCTTGGACCCAGAAGTCAACGCGTTCGTCTTGACGCCTATCTGCTCTTTAACAGTTTTCCGTTCACTTATTTTTTCAGCAGATTCCACAGTTACGATTGAAGCTATTCGACCAAAGGAAATGCTTGTTCTAGTAGATGGAAACTATCGCCAACTTGTAAAATCAAAAAACCCAAGGTTGACTATTACACGTTCCAAATACGCAACCTCTTTCATCAGATTCAAAGACGATTTCTACCATCGATTACGGAGCAGGCTGCTGTTCAAGGGAATGGGATGAAAAATCCAGAGAAAACACTCATTCGACCGAGTCATGGTACTCGACACTTCTGCCTTTTTAGCGGGATTCGACCCTTTTTCCGTAAACGAAGACCAAGCCACCGTGCCCAAGGTAGAAGAGGAAATCAAAGGGAACTCTATGACGTGGGTGCGGTTCAAAACAGCGGTGGAAAACGGTAGAGTGCAGATCAAGGCGCCTTCAGAAGACTTCTGGAACAGGGTGAAAGCATCCGCGAACAGGGTTGGTGACTCGTTTTTCTTGTCAGAAACCGACCTGCAGATCTTGGCTTTAGCTTTAGAACTTAAGGCACAAGGCTGCACGCCTCAAATAGTCACAGATGACTATTCAATACAGAACGTTGCCACCCAGATAGGGATAGAGTTTGTATCTCTTGCGACCTTTGGCATTCGCCGTCTTCTTGAGTGGGTCAGATACTGCCCCGCTTGCCACAGAGAATACCCCGCTGATTACAATTCCACGCATTGCCCCGTTTGTGGGACGCCCCTGAAAAGGAAGCCTCGAAGAACCGCTAAAAAACTAAAAGGCGGCAAGTAAGAAAGGCTTGATGTCGATCGATGAAGACGGGGTTGCCGTAGCGGGCATTGGAAGAAACACGAACACAGTCTTACGAATTAAACCTGCTAATGTTTCACCTTTACGTAGAAAACGGCGCGTAAAAGGGTTTGCTTAGACTACAAAAACGCCAAAAGTAAGATTAAGATCAAACCTTCAGACACAAAAATCGGGGCAACCGTTTGCTTCGCCCATCGAAGAGCTTTATCAACGAGCAGTGACAGTGATTCCAGCCGAGCTTCTCCAATGACTCTAACTTTAGGCACCACCAGACGCAAGCACCCAGCGTTACAGGTTTCCAAGTTTGCCGCAGCCGCTTTTGCCGCTTTCTGAATGTAACCGATCAACGTCGCATGATCCATGACCTCTCCTACAGGATGGTAGCCACGGCGCCCCAGAATTAAGGCGCTTACCGCGTGCGTATCAGTTGTGAAAACTTCGCACTCGTGAAAACCTGCAGACCTAAGATCTGAAAGTATTTCCTCACGAAACCCAGAAACCATGTTATTTCCGTCGATGACTACATATGCGGTTTTCTGCTCAGCAACCTTAACCACCACCACAGTGATTCCGCCTTGACCCATGCCATCCTTCAGACCGAATTCCTTGGGAAAAACGGTAGAAGCCCCAACCTCAAACGCGTAAGAAGGCAGAGAAACAGCTTTTTTGAGGCATTTGGAAGCCACCTCACTCAACGTGCTTAAAGAAGCCTCTACATCAACCGTGTCGTTAATGCTGTTATGGGCGTTGACTACTATGTTACATTCAAGTCCGAGCTTTTCTGCTTCCTCATTAACAACGCGACCCAATTCCTGCGGCAAGTCTTCAGTGGTTTTTGGAGCAAGCGTAAACGAGAGAAAAGCAGTTTTTCCAAAAACTTGACATGAAACAGTGACGAACCCATCAGCGACTTTAACAAAGGGCGTTGCCCTATAAGCGGAAGCAGCGAATTTCGCAGACTTAAGCACCTCAGCTATGATTTTTTGATTCTGGGCTTGTGAAGCTAAATCAAGCTCGTGACCGAGGATTCCTAAGGGAACACAGGTGTCACAGCCAAACTCTTTTTCAAAGTCACGTTTCAACATGGATGGCAGAAGACTGCTGCCGATGTTCTTGAAGGGACCTGGGTGAACAAGAGGAACGATAATCGCGGCTTTAGGTTTGTAAGAATCAAACTTTAGAAGTGTAACTTCAACATCTTCATCTTCACCCAGTTTTTCTAGAAACCCTTCAAAAGGCGCGTTTAAAGCGGCGACCCAGTTGAGCATAAATGCTTTGAAAAGGGGCATAGAGGGGATGCCATAGGCGCGTCGGCCCATGCGATCCAAGAGGGAAATAAACAAGAAAGCGAAAGCGCAACTGACAACGGGTGAAATAACCAAAAAAGGCAGAAACCGAAGAGGGTCAGCAATAGCGAAGAACTCCCAGAAAACCACAAACGGTGCTATACAAAGGAAAGGGGAAAACAAAGAAGAGAAAAGACGCTGAAGGACTCCTGCTGGGGAAGTTGACATGAACACTACCGCGCGAAAAGTAAGCACTGCTGCAAAGCCCAAAAGGCAAAAGTCAACCCACAACCACAAACCGAAAATGGTTCCGAATAGAACCCCGAGGATGACGAAAAACAGCCAGAGAACCCAACCGAAGAGGGAAAGTGCCACTGCTCTTCTCAAAACATAAATCGGGTCGCTTCTAAGAACTGTTTTATTCATTATGTAGTCAGCGAGGAGGACCGCGGCGAAAATGGAAACTCCAAGAAACAAACTACTGATCAATCCCTCAACCAAAGATAAACTGGCAAGTTGCAATGTAAGGACAAAAGTAGAAGGCCCCACCCCACCTATGCAAATTAAAGCTACAACGGCGATTGCCTTTCGAAATGGTGGAAGAAAAAACATGGAAGAGTAATGCTTTAAGGCACTATTCATTGAATGATTAAGGGAATCATCAGTCGCCACGTCTACCATCTCAAGTTGGGTTCCTAATGGAATGAATATCCCTATTAAAGTCTACCTAAGTCAAGGAAACATTTCCACTTACCATTAACACATTTTTTTTTATAATCTGATCGAAAACGCGTAATGTTTTAACATAAAACAATGAAAACCAAAGCAAAGCAGATTTCAGTGTTAACACCCGTGCCATAAAGTTAAAAAGATTTTAAAGGAGCAACTGTTTTATCTTTAAACCACCAACTTTACTGACCCTGCGAAGTCATGTCTATGCCAGAGCAAGAATTGCCCCTCTCAATATTCCACATGCTGGAAAGAAATGTGGGCAAGAAAATTAGGGTGATTCTGGACCCCGCCTACGGTTTTGAAGGCACTTTAGCAGCTGTGACTCATGAACCCTCTGGAATCTGGCTTTCAGACGCTGAAGCGGTGGTTTTAAGATCAACAATTGCTCAGCCTATACCTCAAGTCGCCAGCCGAGAGGAAAGAAGCGAGTTATTCCTCCATCTCAACTCAGTTCAAAGAATAGAAGTCTTGCATTCTCCGCGACGCGAAAAGCCCTAAAACCGCTTAAACTGGGAAAAACGCTTTTGCTAGAACAGAGATGACTATAAGAGCTACGGCAAACACCACAAGAAGCTCTGGCCTAATCTTAATGCCTTCGGTTTCTTCCTCGAAAAACCTCAGCAACCCTGCGCTCGCCGCCGGCATCGGACCAGTTTCTTTCTTTTTCTTACTCATGACGTTTACCTGCTTGTTAAAGTGCGATACAATCGTATGATTCTTCTGCATTATTAATGTTGCGCATTCTTTGATTAATCACGTAACAACAGTCCCCTATGAAAAATATCAGTCACGAAATCGCGTCAAGGTTTAAACTCTGAAAAGACATAAACACATAGAATCGGGGTGAGCAGTATGCACATACGTGAGTTTCAAGAAATGATGAGGCGCTTGTATTTTCACAGGGACGCGGAACGCGGAGTAAAAGGAACATACAATTGGCTTGCCGACGAACTTGGAGAATTAGGAGAAGCCCTCAAAGGAGAGGACAAAGAAGCGACGGAGGAAGAGTTTGCAGATGTAATTGCGTGGCTTGCGTCACTTGCCAACATAACAGGAATCGATCTTGAAAAAGCAGCCATTAAAAAGTACAGCAACAAATGCCCAAAATGCCAAAAGTCGTCATGCCAATGCACGTTTTAGCGGATTAAGCGTTTCTGCCCTAACCCTGTTAGCAACCAAAAATACGGGCGCTTTCTTTTGCGGTTAACTGTTCCCTCATTTTCTAGCAGGCGCAAATGATGCATCACAACGCGATATGAAAGAGATTTTTCCTTTGCTATGAACACTGCTGAAGAGGATCGCCTTTCCAGAGCGTTCAGTATCCTAGTTCTGGCTTTAAGTCCACTTTTCACGTTTTTTACGTGCTGCAAGTAAGCGTTTGGGTGAAAAGCTTCTTTGATATCGTTTCACCAAGAATAGATTGTGGTTTGTACTGAAAAGCTTTAGTCTTAGGCGAAGTCTACAAGGCTGACCTGTTTTGGTTTTTTGTTATCGAACATTGATTCAATTTCGTCTTTTATCAAGGAAATCCGCTGAGCATAATAAAGCGGTAAATCATACTTTTCAATCAGCCTTTGAGCCGCATCCAGATACTTTTCTATGCCACCGCGATAAACCGTCAGAGTTAAGGCTCCCCCACAGAAGCGGCACTTGCCACGGAGAGGCAAACGGCGAAAGCGCTTGTTACACGATTTACACCTAAAAGCTTGGGTTGAGAAAGCACGCAAGTTGCCCGCGATGTCTCGAATGAAATGAGTTGTCAACACCTTTAAGGCAACATGCCTCACATCCACAGCATCGATTTTTTCGCCTAACTCTAGCTGCATGTTTAATTTTTCAATCATCGATTTAAACTGCTTATACGCACTATTTGAATTGCCCAGGTTAATGTTTGAAACAGGTGTGGTAAATTTGAACCCTTCAAACTGCGCCTCCGTTCCAAGCCTATGGCTGACAAGATCAATCATAGAACTGACTTGTTTAGCCTCGACTTTTTCCAAAGTCTTCTCGTAAAATTCAAGACAATAAACACCATCAACGTCAAAATCATGAGCCTGCCGCTGCACCTCCTTAGTGTTCACAAAAGGAATCAACAACAAAGGAGCATCCATAATCCCACCTATCTGCGCGGGCAAGTACCTCCGAGAAAAGTTCAGAAGAATATCCAACGCCAGCATAACAGCATCTTCATCACCGTCGCAGTCTCGCCGCTTAGCTGAGTGCCAAATTGGATGGGCATAGCAGACGTTAAGTTCGGTGAATCCGACGATGCGGCCTAGGATGCCGACGCAGGTGTGGGGAGCTAAGCCCATAATCAAATGCCCAACAAGATCGCTAGGGCTTTTAATGTTGTAGTAGCTTGGAAGTTTGTAAACTCTCACTAGGAGTTCGTCTATGAAGCTAGCTGCCTGCACGAAGTACTCTCCTGCCTTCTGCGGGATGACAACGTCTTGAATTTTAAGTTCACATATCTGGTTAGGATCAGCCAAAGCCTCTCCATGCGCGTCATGGGAGTAACCAAGTTGCCTAAGCTTTTCAACATCCACTCCGACTTCAGCGGGCTTAAAATGTGTCAAGGGCGCATTAGTGGCGTCAAATCGAATCGTGCCGTCCTTGTAAACCGACAAGTCGTGCTTTGCCCGCAAAACACCCTTCTCGATAATTTCAGGAGTCTTATCCGCATTCGTTAATCCTTTAACTCCCTTCAAAATCTTTGGGAGAGAAACGCCTAGCGAGTTACAAGCGCCTTCAAGAAGCTCCCTAAAGTTAAAAGCCTGCCTCTGATACCGCACGGCATGAGCCTTACAGGTTGGACAAGTTTCGTCTTTTAAAGATCTGCCACAACGTGGACAACTCTTTTCAGCGATGGTTTCGCATCCACAATCAGCGCACTTCACCTTGAAAGTGAAAGTCTTGCATTGGGGACACTTACGTCTAGAAACCTCAACAAACACAGGTCCTTTTTTTGCCGCTTCCATAAGGTCTCTTCGGGAGCCTCCAGCTAAGCTCACTGGGAAAAGAACATGAACCAGAGGTTTCATCTCCCGCCTCTTCGCCTTTTCAGGTCGTCCCATACGTGCACCCACGAATGTAGGCGCTTTCTCCTTGATTTCAACCCCAGCAAGTGAACTGATCACTTTCAACACTGACCCTGCTTGGTTGCCGTCAACTATTCTGTTTGTGCCATAGCCAAGACAAAAAGCAAAGGCGCTGGCATCTTCTCCTTCGAGGACAAGCTTGCCATCTATAAGAGTATGGGGCGCAAAGATTTTTCTCAAAGCCTGAGTCACGTTCGGTTCCATGGCGCCAACAATCTTACAAGCAACACCCCCCTCAAGCGTCACTTCAGCATCTGACAACCATTTTCGCAACGCCTCAACCTCTTGAAGTGAAGACAAGTTTGACCAGAAAAACGTGAAATTCGGATGCAGAGGCACAGTAAGGTGCAGGGACAGCGTTATTGCTTCTTTAGCGGCCGGCTTCTGGTCGAAAGGTTCTTCCAAAAAAGTTAACAGTTTTTCCTCCGAAAGTTTGGCAGTTTCAGCGGCTTTAGCCGTGTCGATGTCAAACCTTTCCGTAAGAGCAGTTTTTAAGTCTTTGACCCACCATTCTTCAACATATCCCGAAGGAGAAAGAGCTTTGCTGGTGTAAAGGAAATCACCGTAACTGATGAGGATGTCGCCCAAAAACAGAATCTTAACAATCTTATCTTTTATGCGTTTAAAGTTTTCAAGAGAAACACGAACCACTGAGCCATCCTTCAATAAAACAACAGGGCGTTCAAGCGTGTCGACAGGAACCGTGACGCCACCTTTACCGGGAAGCTCTAGGCGCATTTGCGTTCCAGCTGCTAGAAAACGTTCCACTACTAGCATGGTCGCTGGATGAATTCCTACAGCTGCAAGCCCAGTGTTTCGTGCCCGACCATACCTCAATCTGAAGCCTCCAGGTCTGGAAGGGAAGGAAAAAATTGGGCGCCCGGCGATTACGTCGTCCATGAAGCCAGCAGACTTCTTTTCTGATTTCTTGCGGAATTCTCTAAGCCAATCCCAACCTTGAAAGCCAAGCTTTTCCACTATGGTTAGAACTTTGGGAGCACGCCCTACAATGCCGTCGTTGACGACCCTTAAGGCGCCACCTCTAACACGGTTTGTCTCTATGCGCGGCAGGTTTCTAAAAGAAGAAACTTCCACGGGGTCGGATTCTGTGCCTGTGACTTCAACAGGAAGCAAGTCAAGTGTTTTTTTAACTTCTTCATCTGGAATATGATATTGAAAACGTCCTACAGTACGTTCATAAAGTCTTAGTTCCTCAAGGAAGCGGGATATTTCTTCCGCAGTGGGTTTATAGCGGTCAAGCCCCAGCAGGCGTCGCACAAAATCTCCAACAACAAGGGTTAGCGCTTGGTCTGTTCCTCCAGCGGACCTTATCGGCCCTGCAAAGTATATGGCAAGGTACTTTGTCTGATCAGAATTAGTCTTTATTTTGACCCGAGCAACTCCTTGTATTGGAGCTGCAGTTAGGCCTTCAGTGAATATTGCGAGAGCAGTGCGGATAGCTTGTTCCGCCGCGGCTTCTGGTTCCATTTGCCCGAATTTTCCGTAAACAACTTCTTCAGCAACCTTAAACGCTATTTCCTCACGTTGAAGTTTCGCGTTTAATTCACGGATGCTACTAGCCACCCCTTTCGGGCCTACGAGGCCTTCCACCAGATCAGCTATATCTTTTGCAATAATGCATTCGGTCTTCAATGATGGATCGAGCCCGTTTGACCTCGCGTTATCACTTATCACATACAATTGCTGGAGCTGAGTCTCCATAGCTTCAATGTAGTTTTGATAGCCCGCACTCATTTTGCTATTCAAACAGCCATTCCCTCCAGACAGTGTAAACAAAGCGTTTATTTTGGCTTTCTAACATAAAAATCGAAAAAAACCATGATAAAAAAGCCCTCTTCAGCGGATTCAACTCAAAAATGTCAAGGCAGTCAGGGTTTAGTTCCTTTAACGCCGTCAATGATTTCAGACACTTTTTGTTTGCCACCAATGCTTTCAATGACATTGCCAGTGACTATGATATCTGCGCCCGCTGAGACTCCGGCTAACGCTTGCTCTTTAGTTCTTATTCCTCCGCCCACTATGAGCGGGACATCAATGAATTGCTTAACCATTCGAATCATTTTCGGAGGCACGGGGTTCGCCGCCCCAGAGCCGCCTTCAAGATAAATGAAGTGCATGCCAAGGTACTGCCCAGCAAGAGCGTGGGCAGCGGCAAGTTCTGGTTTGTGGTACGGCACGGGAATGGCTTTGCCAACAACGCCAGCGGTTCCTCCTTCACCTACTATTATGTACCCCATAGAAATCGGTTCTAAGCCATACTTTTTCACTAAGGGAGCCCCCAAAATTTGAGCGCCTATAAGGAAGTAAGGATCTACAGAGTTCAGAAGAGACATGAACCATATGGCGTCCGCGTAACGGCTTATTCCCGTTATGTTGTTTGGGAAAAGAATTATTGGAATCTTAACAATACGCCTAATTGCCTTGATTACATCATCAAGGTGAGCCTGAGAAACAAAAGTTGAGCCGCCAATCATCATAGCGGAAGTTCCGTTGATTTTAGAGTTTTTAGCAACCCGTGACGCTTGCGGCGGCGTCATCTTTTCGGGATCTACAAGGGTCATGTGAATCGAACCCTCCGCCTTGATCTTTTCAAGCAGGTATTTCTCAACACGCTTAAGCATGCTTAACCCTTCCAACTAAGCATTTTTCGCGTTTGTTACAGACGCCCTTCTTGAAGAACCATAAACTCTGTCTGTGAGCATACAGTAAACGTCAACTTCGCCCTGAGCAGGCTTCACTTGAAATTCTTCCTGAAAACCACAACTACTGCAACCTGCTACAGCACGACCATCCTCTCTAAAAATTTCAACTCTAACCGTTTCTTTTCCACATTTAGGGCAAGAGAAAAATTTGGGCAAACGCTTCTTTGGGATGCGGACAACTTTTTTCCTTCTTCGCCCCATTTCAATCCTTCCGCAAGTTAGGTTTATGCGTCCTTAATATTTATGCTTGCCCTTAAATACTTGCCTACAACCATAGAACAGCGAGGACGTGTGCACGGATGAAATTAACCGCGCCTGTATTAGAATTGGAATTAGCTGAAGTAGAGAAGAGAATCAGGCGTTTCATCAAAGAATACATCGAGAATGCGGGAGCAGACGGCATAGTTCTCGGAATGTCTGGCGGAATTGACAGTGGCACAGTAGCCGCGCTTTCCAGCCTCTCAATCGGAGGAGACAAGGTGATAGGGCTTATGCTCCCAGAAAAGGAAACATACAACTCCAAAGACATCAATGACGCAAAGTTTGTGGCAGAAAAATTTGGGTTAAAAACGCAAATATGTGACATTACACCTGTTTTAGAAAATTTCTACAAGACAATACCCATATTTGACCAAGCAGACAAGATTTGTAAAGGCAACATAAAAGCAAGAACCAGAATGATTTACCTATACTACTACGCGAACAAGCTCAACAAAATAGTCTGTGGAAGCTCGGACAAGTCAGAAACCATGATGGGATACTTTACCAAGTGGGGAGACGTAGCCGCAGACATATCACCGTTAATGGATCTGTATAAAACCCAAGTTCGCAAACTCGCCAAGCACTTAGGTTTTCCAACCGAACTTGCAGAAAAACCATCCACACCAGCCCTTTGGCCCGAACAACTTGCAGAAACAGAACTCGGAGTCAAATACGAAACCCTCGACCTCATTCTTTACGGGCTTGAAAGATTTATGACCACCGAAGAAATAGCACAACAGCTAAGTGTCCAAAAGCCTCTTGTTGAAAAAGTGAAAAACAGATGGCTTTCAGTAGAACACAAAAGGCGATTGCCGCTAACGCCAAAACTCGAGTACAGAACCGTGGGAACGGATTTTAGGCTTCCGCGGCACACGTATTGAAAGCAAGAAGGCAAAAGGAATGAAAGAAAAAATCAAGCTAGCACTCGCACAAATAAGCAGCAAACGCGAAAACAAAAAAGAAAACTTGCGTAAAATCGAGAAGTTCACCATGAAAGCAAAAGAACAAGCCGCTGACCTCGTGATTTTCCCAGAACTGTCATTGACCGGGTACGTCCTGCACGATCAAATTTACGAACTGGCAGAAATAATACCTGGCCCATCAACAAAAAGAATAGAGGGCTTGGCAAAGAAAACAGGGACACATATCATTTTCGGCATGCCTGAGTTGAGCGAAAAAACAGAAGCCACAATATTCAACACCGCCGTTTTTGTTGGTCCAAACGGCTTCATCGGGAAATTTCGTAAAATGTACCTCCCCACACACAGCGTCTTTGAAGAAAAAAGATACTTCCGTCCGGGTTACCAAACAGCCGCATTTAACACACCAGTGGGAAATGTAGGCATATTCATATGCTACGACATTTTCTTCCCAGAAGTATGCCGCCTCACGCGATTGAAAGGAGCGGAATTGATTGTGTGTATATCGGCTTCACCAGCCGTCCGCAGAAATTACTTTGAGATTCTTACGGCAGCAAGGGCTTTGGAAAACACGGCTTTCCTCGCTTATGTCAACCTCGCAGGCGTGGAAGATGGCCTGCAATTTTGGGGCGGAAGCAGACTAGTGAGCCCAACAGGAGCCTTGCTGGCAAAGGCAAAGTACGATGAAGAAGACCTCGTCATATGCGAAGTCGATTACAGAGACATAAGACCCGCTGAAACTTTTATTCCCACTCTTAGGGACCTGCGTCCAGAGTTCTTTGAGAAATTGAAAAAACATTCAGAAACTCTATAGCCCAAAGCCCGACAGCCAACCTCTACCACAACGGTGACGTAGCAAAATCACAAATCACAGCTACATCACGTTCTGTTGTGACATCAAGCAATAAAACAACAATCACACGTGATTCTCCTGTGATAAGTGACATCACACCCAAAAAAACAAGTCAGTAAACGTCATTTTAAGCACCTATTAGAAGAAACGTAAAGGCTCCAACAAACACTGAAAAAGAAGCAACTAAAGCCAAGTTCTCCGCCGGAAAAAGGTAATGGTTAAAATGAATAAAGGTAACATCTACATAAAAGTGGTTTGAAATCATTCGCTTTGTAACAGGTAAAGTGCATAGCCGCAAGATTTCAAAAAGGCTTAAAGGTCGGGGAAAACGCTTTTTAAATCCCTTTTACGAGTTTAAAGGCTAATTTAAGTTTAAAAACGGCAATAAAGCATTTAAAAAAGTGCAATTAACGTTAGATTTGTAGGAATTGGTTACTTCGAGGCGCACATTTGCCGTCCACAGCGAAGCCTGCGAGGTAAAACCGCGTCCAATAAATTTAAAAGCTAAGCCAGTATACAAAAGCGTATCCATTTAAGATATCGTAGGAGAAACTTGTTTGAAGTTAAAAGAAAGCGTGCAAGCCTGGTTAAACGGGGCTTTAAGTGACCCCATTGTAAAAATCCTGGCCGAAAACAGCCAATTATCAAAAACACAGCTTGAAACGCTGCTTATAGACGTTTTAGCCGAAAATATAGGCGGCAAATACCTAAAATACGATGAAAAAGCCAGATTAAGGCTAACAAAGGCAAAAATAAGCCGAGGATCATTTAATAGGACTTTAAAACAGTCCAAAGAAAACGTCGTAAAATCGATATACACGGTATTACTTTTAGGATATTTAGGCATATTCGAAAGCACAACTCTGGACCCTTACATCGAAATAGCCAACAAACTAAAGGATTATGTTGAAGCACATAACGACATACCAGACAACGAAAAAGAACTAAGAGACCATCTTAAAGTCATAGAAATCATACGAGAAGAGCTTGAAAAAAGCCTAAAACGGCTTTCTAAACCATAAAAAATATAATGTGACGTCACAAATCACAGAAACCCAACACGTTTTTTACCCGAAAAACGCAGTTAACGAGCAAAACCTATAAAAAGGTTTAAATCTAAAAATAAGTCATAAAAAGGAAGTTTCGAACGGCAGGTACGCAATAAGCAAACCACGCCAGTAACTGTGATCTGTGACGTCATAAGGTAACATTGGAAAGATCACCGCAAAGCTTAAATTTTCCATGGAAAACTGTGATATGTGATGCAACAGTCAAAATCACGTATAAATCACAGAAGTGAACGGTGTGATTGAGGTTCTGCTAACGCTTATAGGCGCACTACTTGTTGCAACAATAGGTGCCTCAGTGGAGTATTACAGGCAGATCCGAAAGGCACAAAAAGAATACAAGAAAGCTAAAGACGTCGTGGAAGACATTGTACTGAGTTTTAATCGTGAGTTAAAACGGGAAGCCGATAGACTGGAGTTGGTGGCATATAAGGTAGAGGGGAGCACCGCCAAGGCAGATATTAGCATCAAGAAAGCGGAAAGCATTGAAAAGAAGTTTGTACCAATAGAAAAGCAACTTGGAACAGTTTCGGAAAATAACTCAAAAGTTCTATCAAAGATAGCAGAGATGGACACGAAAACTCAGAACCTCGAAACAGAAAATCAAAAGTTGCAAACGAAAATCAGAGAAGTGGAGGAGCAAGTTGAAAAGTTATCCGCAGTGCCAGAAATAAAAAGCGAACCAGTTATACCGATAAGAAGAGACAAAGCGATGGCGGCACTAACGGACACGGAAGTGACTGTTTTAGAAATTCTCTCGTCTGAAGGATCAAAGACGGCGCCTGAGATCAAGGATAGAGTACAGCTTAGCAGAGAACATACAGCAAGACTTATGAAGAAACTGTACGAAAAAGGTTATCTTGAAAGAGAAACGGGTAAAATCCCGTTCAGGTACAGCATCAAAAAGGAAATGAAAAAAATCTTAAAAAAAGCAGAAAGCGAGCAGATATAATTATTCCAAGGAAAGCTTTTCTTGCCCGTTCACTTGTTTGAGGCGCGCATCCATCTCGCGCGCGTACGCGACGTTGATTCTTTGATCCATTCAATTTACTTCCTTGAGCAGTTCTCTAAAGGCTTTACTTTAAAGTTGTATAGTTAGCGTTTATAGTTTGCGCGTTTCAACCAATAATTTTCGCGAGTATCAACGTGTACTGTATTAGAACCAGGTTTGAAAAAACTTAACGAATTTGCTGTTTAACTGTTGCATGCGGAATTTGGGGTGTTACTTTATACTTCAAGTTGCTGCTTTCGCCAGCCCTCAAAAGCAATCCTCTTTTTGTCATGCGTGCTAAGTAAGTTGATACCGTACTCAAACTGATGGGTTCTTTAAGTTCCTGTTCGTAAACCGACTGAACATCCTTTGAAGAGAACCAGACCAAAGGAAAATTCTTCTGAATAACCAATCGAACCTTCTCAAAGCGTGACAAACTATTACCTGTTAAAACATTACCAGCGCCAGAAGTGTCGCCTTCGCCCGGCATGCCACCTAACAATTCTACAAGATCTAAGAGGCGAAGAGCTTTATCTCGGGTAACCTGACCCTCAAAGGCTATAGTGTATCGATTGCCTTCACTATCAAATAGCTCTACGCGCATTTTACGAGCTGGCACGATTGCGTACACCTAGGCGATGTTCACAAGCTTTACACTTCACAACTTATAGCTGTTATGGTGAAAGAAGAGAAAGTAAAAAGGCATAAAAGCCGCTTAAAAGGGAAATGAATGATAAATTTCAAATTGTTTACTATAACAGACTTCACAGGAATTCGAAATAGCAAAAAAAAACTGTGGTGCTCCAGTTTTCTATTTCCAGTAGAAGTATAGGGGTGCCCTATTCACAGAAAAGGGACAAGAAAAGAATAATTTTACAGAAAAGAAGCAGATTAAAGCAACAATTTTAATACAATTTCACATGTTGTTCACAAAGTGTGAATTCGAACTTTTCGAATCTACGAAAACAGCAGCCAAAAATAGTAACTAAGTTTAACAAACGTATTCTAGAAGAAAGAAAAGAGTAATAGGGATTAATAATTTCATTAAATGGTAGGAAAAATTCTGCCACACAGACACCCCTTCATTTCCTCTCGAAAAGTAGCAGGTAATTAAGCAGATGCACAGGTATCAAAACTTTTTCAGAATATTTATCTAAAAACTTTAACAAGAATAATTATTATAGCTACACGTACTTTTACCTTTCAGAGTATATTTCCTATTAGAAGGAAATTAACCTTATTTTTTTGGATAATATTATATTTCCAGAGGAAATTGTGGGGTGTGTGGCTACCTCTGTTTAGTTCAGTGTTGTTGCTGAATCTCATCAGTTTTTAGGATTATTGTACACCAGAACTAGTTTTTTGTACTGTATACTTTATCTGCTCCATGCGAAATAACGGTGTTGCCTCTGAAAATAACACGGGATCATGAATGGGTAATCCAAACATACTTGACGATGTATTCGAAAATTTCGTAAAGGGTGCAAAACTTTTCAAGGACAGAGAGGTTTTAAGGCACAATTACCTTCCCGACAAACTACCTCATAGAGAAAATCAGATACGGCTTCTTGGCGAAACTGTAGCTCCTGTTCTGAAAGATGCACGATGTTCCAACATTTTCATTTATGGCAAAACCGGCACTGGAAAGACCGCGGTAACCAAATACGTACTCAGTCACTTAGAAGCTAAAGCAAAGGAATATGGGGCTTCAGTAAGATTTTGTTATGTGAACTGCCGGATGACAGGCTCGGAATATCGAATTTTCGCAAACCTTAGCCAAAGCGTAGGGCTGATCATACCATTCACAGGTTTGGCCGCAGGTGAAGTTTTCGATAGATTCCGAACAGGACTAGATGCATCTCGAACACTTTTTATCGTAGTTTTAGACGAAATAGATGCCTTGATTAAAGACCGTGGTGACCACCTCCTTTACGAATTAACAAGAATAAATGAAACACTTCACAAAAGCAGAGTTGCGATTATTGGCATATCCAACGATCTTAGACTTAAGGAATTTCTTGACCCTAGGGTTTTCAGTTCACTCAGTGAGGAAGAAATAATTTTTAGACCTTATGATGCAAGTGAACTGCGTCATATTCTTCTTGAACGTTCAAAACTATCTTTTCATGAAGACTCGCTCTCTGAAGCCGCTTTGAACGTATGCTCTGCCTTGGCTGCTGCGGAGCACGGCGATGCTCGTCGTGCATTGGATTTGTTGCGTGTGGCCGGGGAAGTCGCCGAGCGGAAAGGGGCGAATCTGATCACTGAAGAACATGTGAGAGAGGCTGAAAAGAACATTGAACATAATCGGGTTGTCGAAGCTTTAACGAACTTAACTCTACATTCCAAGTTAGTTCTCTTAAGTGTCTACAATCTGAACAAGCCCAGCGCTACTACTGGGGAAATATATGATATCTACAATGAACTTTGTGGCGAGTTGGGTGTGGGGCTTCTTACACAACGACGTTTAGGCACTCTGGTTAATGAACTCGATGCGATGGGTCTCTTAAACGCGAAAGTTGTGAGTATGGGACGCTATGGGCGCACAAAAAAGATTAGACTGGAAATAGCGCGTACGATTATAAAAGGGGTCTTCGGGAGTGAAGATAGACTAGGGCGGCTGATAGGTTATAAACCACATTTTCGTTCAAAACATGTGCAGAGTAGATATTAAGGCAGTGAATCCAGTTCGAAGATTGAGATGTGGCGTTTTAAAGTTTTAGGGTTTGTTAGATTTACTATCAGTTCCTCTTTCTCAGGTAAATTGAAGAATACTAGTCTCTAATGTTTGTAGGTTCACAACGGGCACTTTCCCAGGCGTTGGAACCAACCCAAGTTTCTGCATGTAGTCTGTTTGCTCTTGCCAGCCACCTGAATTCACAATTAAAACTCCTCGATAGTTACAACAGCCCAGTACATGGATGTGGCCAGCATGGAAGATGTCTGGGATTCGTTCAATGACGAGAAAATCTCGGTTTTCTGGAGACAACATTGTTTTGCCGCCGTATAGTGGCGATAAGTGGCGACTTTGTAGTAGTAATTTCATTGCATTTTCAGGGTGGTCGTGGTCTAAGCCAGGTACCATGGCGATTATGTCGTCCAGACTGCGACCGTGATACATCAAAACTTCTACACCATGTAGGCTAACCAAACATGGGTCTCCTAGAGACTGTACTCTGCCGGAGTCTTCAAGGTTTTTGAGGAAATCCTCAGCTATGGCTGGTTGAGGTAATGCCTTTCTGGGGGCGTCGTGGTTTCCAGGCGAGACTAGGATTTCAATATAGTCTGGTATTTGTTCAAAATATTTCGAAGCGAGATTGTATTGTTTGTGGACGTCTTTTATTATCAGTTCCTTTATTTGGTTGGGGTAAACTCCTACTCCATCGACAATGTCGCCAGCAACCAGCAGGTACTTCACGTGACCTGCGATTTCTTTCATTTTGGCGTTTCCGTATTTGCCGTTAAGCCATAAAACGAAGCGGTCAAAAGCTTCTTTATGAAATTTTGTGCTGCCTACGTGCATGTCTGAGGTAAGTACTGCGTAAACGGGTTCAGAGGCTCTGTGTTGAGGTTTCTGGCCTATTTCTGGGAAAATTATGTCTTCCGCTAGGAAAAGATCGCTTCTTGTTTTTATTACGGCGATGCATACGACTTGGTCTGGTAGGAGCCGCTGGGCTTTTCGGTGTAGTTCTTCTCGTGCGTTATGGGTCACCAGTATGGTAGCGGTTGTTTGTAAGTCTTCGACTGTTAAAATCGTGTTTCGTTTTGATTCTCGCTTTTCAGTTACCATACAAATTATTTTCAGTTTTGTCTTGGCTGGCGATTTTACGGCTTCTGAAATCGAGGTTGCGGCTTTCACATCAATCCTTTGTCTTAGTAAGCGTTCCATTCGTTTAAACCTATCTTGGAAGTATCGGAGGTACTCTTCGATTGTTCCGTTGGAGGTGAGCTTGCCCGTAGGGTTTTCTATAACGTTAATGTTGGCTTCCACGTCTTTTGCGTAGGGGTGAAAAAAGCTTTTTCCCCCAATCATCTGATGCTCTGGCGGTTCTGGGGCTCTGTCTTGCGGTTGAATATGCTCTTTTTCTGTGTTTTCTGATGGTTCCAGCAGGGTTTCGAGAAAGTTTTTATCGATGAATAATGGTTTTTCTTCCAATTCCTCTATTCTCTGCAGAGCTTTGCTCATTATTGTGGTTGGGTCATCATTAACGGCAACTGTACTTAACAATTCAAACGCTTCGCTATTCAGCTGGTATCCTGCGGCAATCGTTGCCTCAACGGCTCTTTGAAGTTTTTCTCTTTCACTCATATCAGGGTTCTCCAGTACCCTTTCGCTGGAACGATTTTGCAGTTCTCCTCTTCGTCATCACCTTGCTCAGTTTGCTATTTCAGGGGTGGGGAACTGCTGTTAAAGCAACTGTAAGGAAGTTGATTTCATTCGTCACTAAAGAGTGTGTTTCTAATTCTCCTTTTTGCTCGAGTTTTATCAGGATTTCTCGGATTGCCTTCCAATCTTTTGGTGGCGGTTGCGGTGCTTTCCGGGTTGAAGTTGAATACACTTCAATTGCTTTATAGTTTTTCTCTTCTATTCGCCTATCAATTTTTCTTGCTCTTAAGGCATTTTTTTCGTGGCGGGGAGCTTTTGGTGGAAGTACTCTTTAGCCTTTTTTTAATCATTTCTCTGTCTGCTTTTCTAAGAAATTTTCCCTTTTTTGGGAAAGGCTCAAGGTGCTGTGGCTATGAGGGCTGGGTGTTTCTTTATTATGCTTTTTAAATTTCTTCATTCTGTATGGAGTAAAAAGTTTTTCACAGCCTTTCCTTTTAGCAGTGCCCAGCCAGTTGGGTTTGTGTTTAATCCTGCTAATTCTCAATTACACATTTATCCTTTAATTCTAACATAAGCTTTCAAGTTTATATGCGTGGTTTATTATTTAGATGTGTATTATTTCCGAATTTAAGTAGTGTTGAGAGGTATTATGATGAGTGAATTGCGCAAGGTGCAGCGTACTGCCACTGGCACGTTTTTTGTTTGTTTGCCTAGGTCTTGGGCTGAGGAGCATGGTTTGAGAAAAGGTGCTTTGGTCGCTCTTGATGAAACTAGTGACGGTAAGCTTCTCATTGATCCGAAGTATGGTTCTGAGCAGCTGCCTAGGGTTGCGACCTTAACCACTGGACCATATTTAGGTCGCGAGATTATTGGTCGTTATCTGCTTGGTTTTGATATTATTCGCATAGAAGCAAAGGAGCTTATTGACTTTGATGCCAGAAACGTGGTCAAGGCAAGGGTAGGGTCTTTGATTGGGTTGGAGATTGTTGAGGAGAATTATTCTCAGATAGTTCTGCAGTGTCTGTTGGAGCCTTCTGGTTTTCCGCCGGAGAAGATTTTGCGTCGCAATTACGCTATAGTTGCGGGCATGAACCGTGATGTCGTTAACTCCTTTGTTGATGGCGACCTGCAGCGAGCTAAGAGCGTTATTGCTCGAGACGATGAGAGTAATAGACTGTACTTCCTTTTAGTTCGCATTCTGCGTACGATAATCCAAAATCCTCGTCTAAGCGAGAAACTTGGGATAACCCCCATAGAATGCTTGGACTACCGTTTGGCAGCGAGCTTGATTGAAGCCATAGGGGATGCGTCCGTGAACATAGCTGCTAAGACGATGGAGCTTAATGGGGTCAAGCCTTCTGAGGAGTTGCGAAAGCTCTTGATTGGTTTGCAGGCGATCTGTTATGATGCTCATGAACAAGCGCTGAAATCATTTGTTAACAAGGACATAGCCTTAGCTGAAAACGTGCGGAACATGAATGAGAAAATGGAAACGTTGTTCGCGGATATTGAGAAGGTTGCGAGGGGTCAACTTGTTGAGGTGATGCCGCAAATCTTGTCTGCGGCTTCCTTTCTGAGGCAGATTTACGAGCACAGCGTGGACTTGGCGGACTTGGTTGTTTAGCGGCGTTGTTCATGGGTTATTCTCTGTTTTCGGCTGGAATTAGCGCGTGAGGGTTGAGAAAACAGATTAATACCTTTTAGTTGCAGCTTGTTGCATGCTGTGCTCTTGCGCTTTTGTGCGATTGTGTCTATACCCCTCTATCGTGTGGGTTGGTTGTGTTTTGAGCCCTGTTCACCGTTCAGGCTGTGAAACGGGCGTTTCCCACGTCTTTTTCTGTCCTAAAAGGTCTTGAAAAGTCGCAGTAAGTCCAAGGATGCGCGTTGGTTAGATTGCGCTGGATAGCTGCTAGGAGCAGTCTATAGCCCCCTATGTAAAGAAACTGCATGGAGTTCTGCAGGCCACTTTGCGGGTGGACCTCCCTCTACTGGTTTCTGTAATGAACCGCTGTTAGGCTCCAATAAGTTTCTGCCATGTCTGCGTGAGGCATCTGCCTCTTTTGTATAAAGGCTGAAAAGAAGGCGTGGCGCTGAAAAGTCTGTTTACTACGTACATGCCCCTGTCAATCGGAGGGATGAAAGGACATTTCTGAGTCATTGTTAAATTCCATGCCTCCATACTTTAAAGGTGGTAAGAAATGTGCATGCGAAATCTTCAGTGGCCAACAGCCGCCCTTTTTTCCTTAGCTTCTGGCCTCGAAATGAAAACTCTTTTAGACACGCTTGCAACTCTCTATTCAAGCCGGGGTGGCGGAGTGGTTATCGCGCTGGCCTCGAGATCCAACGTTGTACAGAAGTGGGCAAGCCAGCCAGTGGGCCTTTGGCTCGCAGGGGTTCGAATCCCTTCCCCGGCGCCATTTTACAATCCTGTTTTAGGGCTATTTTGCTAAAATGGGTTTAAATTATGGCTTTCTGCACTTGGTCGAAAAAGCCCTGATAATTAATTTTACCTAAGTATTATCTTGGGAATTTTATTTAATTTGGGCTTACGCACCCTCATTTTTCATTCCCTTATGGTAAGTGTAGCTAAGTAGTAGATATGAATTTTGCCCTGCCAAACGTAGGCAAACGGAAATAACAAACATTTCCTCTTTTCAGTGCTTGCGTTTCTTGAAGTAGACCAACAGACCTTCAATGAAGATTCTTTGGATTGCTATCTAAGATTTTTCTTTGCCTCTTTCAAGCCTAATCATGAAATACAGATTTACACCAAACACTACCCAAAACAGTATGAATGGAGTGTTAGCGCGCGCGAGAGAAACCTTTTACCGCAAAGTATCCTATTTGTTATACGTGGTTGCCTGTGGAAAAAAAGACGTTATGGGCAGCGACATTCTTAGTTGTTGTCATTCTTGCAGTTGCTTCCGCATGGTTCTTCCTCAACCAAACATACACGCCTAATCAGACCAATGCGGTTAGGATTACTGCTTTTTCAGTAGACCCTGAAGGTTGGAAAAGCGATGGAAGTTTGAGGTATAGCTGTCCCTTCGATATCCCCTTTCAGAATATAGGTACAGACGATGTCCAAAGACTGTGGCTAAAAGCTACGATGTATCGGCTCGGCGAAATTGTTGGAGCCGGTAAACAGGGCGTTCCTTTGATGGTAAGTATAGAGTTGCACGGTTTTCCTCTTTCTGCAGGAGAAGTCAGAAGCTTCCAAGGAGTAATGTATTGGCTTCCAGACACCATTAATACCCGTGAAGGTCATCCTTTTGGAGCTACTTATGAGGTTAAAGTAGTGTTCGAAAATACTAGCGAGGCTCTGGATACGGTCACAGTTAGAGAGCCATTCTCAATCTTCTTAGTCGTTGCTGTTACGATAACGCTTGTAACTGTGATTGCCACAGCAATTTACTTCAAGAAACGCGCGCGTTAATGCGCCTATTATCGTTTCTGTGATTGTAACTGGAAGTAATAGAAGATAGACCTCTAAATATAGGGCTAATATTTGTGGGGGATAAAATAAGGTCATGTTTATTGTAACGAAAAATGGAAGCGTAATTGCTTATCCTAAGACCAGCGCGCGCGCTTGAATCGTAGGCATTCTGCTTAAACGCCTTTGATCGTAGCTGAAAAAAGAACTGATCTGCTTACGTCACGCAACCAAAACAACCAAATGTGGTTAAATGTGCGGTCCTTTTTGATAAAGAACTGAATATATCCGAGATCAATTTTAGTTGAAATTTGATGGAATTTTAGTCGTGAACTAAAACATGGGAAAGCTGAACCAAATTTGCACGACCAAAACCAAAAGATCAAACCAAATTTTGGTTGTGTATGGGAGCGTAAAATCAGGAAATATCCAATTTTCAACGGTGTTTTCATAAAAGAAGCGATCTTCTTGGAATTTCGTACAGAAAACCCGCGAAACGCATATATAAACCTGATTAAACATAAGTTTAATTTGCCTTATATATAAAACCAAAAATTTTAGTACAAACGCACCAACCATTATAATATAATCCATATACCTCCTTTCAAACCCTCGTTTCCGTGAAACTCGCAGGAAAAGACGCTCTAACAGTTACATATTGCACAAGAAACCTCGATAAAAGCGAAAAGTCTTACACTGGAATCGCAAAGATTGAACCATTCCGGAACATATTGGCGTAAGCGCGCGCGCTACAAGAATATGCCTCAATGGTTGTCTATTTTCCGAAAGGGCTGCACCTCCATTCTTTTAATGCTTAAATTACGGCATGAGAATAATCAGTATTGAAGTGTTTTCTATGGTTAAGATTGTGAAAGCTGTTTTTTCAAAGGGTTTCTTAGAAGTGCATGCGAATGATACGCTTTCTTCTTGTCTATCACGTTTCAAAGAAGAGATGCCGCCTGTTTTAGCGGTCTTAGATAGTAAAGGCAAGTTCAAAGGGGTTATTTCTCGCAAATGGATAATAAGGTCTAGTCTTGCTGCCTCTGTAACCAAAGTTAAGACTCTGATGCGGCCAGCACCTGCTGTTACTCTAAATGATTCTCTCAGTAAAGTAGCTAAGTTGATGATTGAGAGCGAGATTAGGCAACTTCCAGTCTACAGTGGAGAGAAACTTTTGGGTTTTGTTACAGATGAGGATGTAATCCATGGAGCGGTAATGGAGCGATGGGGTAATACTCGTGTTGAAGAGATAATGACTAAGAAGCCGTTCGTCATCGAAGAAGCCGAATCGGTAGGGGCGGTGTTAAGTCTTTTTAGACGCGAGGGAATCTCTCACGTGCCAATAGTCAGAGATGGAAAACTCGTGGGAATTGTGAGTATTTACGATATTATTGAAAATATTTTTCAACCGAGACAGAGACAAGCAGCGGGCGCAACAGTGGGCGAGAAAGTTCCTGTTTTGAACCTTTCAGCGAAGGCTATAATGGTTACACCTGTGGTCACTGTTTTGCCTGAAACCAAATTGCGAGAAGCCGTAGAGCAGATGCACAAATTCGACATTTCCTCGCTGGTTGTTGCTAGTAAAGGAAGACCTGTCGGCATTATGACTAAAAGGGACTTTCTTGAACCTTTAGCTCAAATGGAAAAGCCGGTACGCAGGCTTATGGTGCAGTTTTCCGTTAAAGACGTGGAAGTTGATGAAATTCAACGAGGCTTCATTATGGACGATTTCGAATCTTTCACGCGTAGATACGGAGAAACATTGGAGTCTGGTACGCTGTTCGTTTACATGAAGACTCATGGTGCAAACTTCAAGGGTGACCAGTTGATTCACTGTCGATTGCAATTTAGAACTAGGAAAGGCTCGTTTTTCAGTTCAGGTGAAGGTTGGAATGCAGAGCCGACGTTCAGGTTAGCTTTGGATAGGCTTGAGGGTCAAATTGTGAAAAGCACAGAACTATCTTCTGACCGGGAATTTGCAAAGGATTATTTGAGGCGAAGATTTCCATTGACATAACTGGATAGTGGATGGGGCAAATTGGCAAAAACGGATGATGTTTTGCTGGCATTAAGCAGAACAACCCTGGATGCATCCGGAGGGCTGGAACTTTTCAGTATGTAGGCAAAACGTATCGTTTGGTTGACAATTTCGCTTCATCGCAGTATATGAAATGTGGTGTTTGCGGTAACTATCCGATTTTTGATGTTTCAGTTATTAGAAGCGAAAAGGGTGATAAAGGGTGATAAACTAAACGCCTGTAATAACTGTATAGACCAAATAACAAACCAGACTGTTTCAAGCTGGTTCAAAAAATATAGGAAAAAACGCGAAAATATTATTGAGAATAGGAAGTACATCGACGGGTTGTCGTCAATATTGGCTGCGTCCGAGCGGAATGAGTTGTCCTTTCAGATTTCACGTGAAGATGTTGAAAATTTGCGGACGACGTTTGTTCAAATGTGCAACGGTTTGAATCATGGGACAGAACAAAATCCACTTGCAGAATGTTACATCAGCTATAGCGTGGAAGCCCTTCGCGGCGAACAAAAAATTGACGAGCAGTGAAACATATTAGATTATTGAGTCATTTGAGTATCCTGTTCTCACGACTTCTTATCTAACTTCCTTTAAACTGTTGCTGAATTATTCTTTGAATTGGGAATCAGCCATGACAATCATAACGTTACCAGCAGTCTATTTCTTAGGTAGCAATTCGGCCAAATCGTAAGTTGCCATACATAAAACGCTATCGCAAGCCCCATAGTACACTAGTACTTTGTCATCGATGACAACATTACCACAGCTAAATACGACGTTCGGCACTTTCCCGAAGCGTTCATAATCCTCAACTGGAAACAGTATGGGTATTTCAGAGCGATGCAAAACCGTCTCGGGTTCGTTCTTGTCGAGCAACGCTACGCCAAGAGAATAAACTTTTTCGAAACTCACCCCATGATAAATCATCAGCCATCCTTCATTAAGTTCAATTGGCGGACCGGCTGCACCGACTTTCCAGTTGTCCCAGTTCTTAATTCTCGGCCCGAAAACCGATCTGATGTCATACCATCGTTCAAGGTCGTCGGAATAAGCTACACAGATATCAGGCTCAAAACGATGAAACATGACATATTTACCGTTAATTTTTCTTGGAAAAAGCACCGCGTCCTTGTTTCTTATGCCTCTAAAAGGAAGCAAACGCTCATTCCATTCCCACGATTTGTTTAGAAAATCATCTATTGCGATCGAAGTTAAAGAGATTTGGTAGAGCTGACCATGGTCATGTTCTGATAGAGCGGTGTAAGCCATGACTATCTTTTCTCCGAAAATGGAAAGCCTCGGGTCCTCGCACCCGTTGTGTTCTACTTTACTATTGGGTTCAAAAATTGGAGTTGATGAACGATCTCTGATTGTGTATCCGTCTGATGTTGCTGCATGTCCCATCCTAGAAATACCATCATTTCCAATCGCCCGGTAGAGTATATGAATCTGTTTCTCAAGGAGAATAGCTGCAGCGTTAAAAACCAGTTTTGACTCCCATGGGTTTTCAACTCTCGGCTGAAGAATGGGGTTACCCTGATAACGTTTCATTAACAGCGTTTTCCTAGCAGTATTTCGAAGACTGTAGTCCAAAGAATTCATCGAGTAATTTTCTGACCGAAAGCAAGCCAACCAATTCCCCTTGGCTGTTAACAACAGGCAAATGTCTAACCGCATGTGTTACTATCAAACGCCTAGCTTCTTCGAGCGAAGCTTCTTCTCCTATTGTAGTAACGTTGCTTGTCATTGCTTCCTCGATTGGAGTATCCAAATTAACGCCTTGGGCTACTACTCTTAGCACGTCCCTCTCGGTAAATATACCAGTGCATTTCTGATCGCTGTCAGTTATTATCAACGAGCCTATGTGTTTCTTGTCCAACGTCTTTATTGCTGCCTTTATAGAAGTTTTGGGGTCTGTTGTAACGACGTTTCTGAGCATTACATGTCTTACCATAAGCATGTTTTATTTCCTCTACTCGACCTTCATGATTTTGTCGCTTAGTCTGTGATTGTGTCTATTTGGCAACATATTTAGGCTTTGTGAAGTAATCTTCAACAAGCGGCTTGCAAACTCCAAATAAGTCTCGTTTCCGTACGTATTTCCAGAAATTATTGCCTTTGGTGGAACGTTTACCTGATTGAATTTACTGCAGTTCTGTGGTTACGTTTCACCGACTGGATCTCTAGTGCAGCTGACAAGTAACAAACGATAGCTTCTGCACCCATGTTGAGGTTTAAGCCCATTGGGGTTATCCCGTCATAGCAGCCACCGATGTCTGAATTGTAGACCTCCAGTTTTAGGGTGTTTTGTCCAAGAAACCAATTGAAAATTGCTAGAGCCGTCAATCTGTAATTGGTATCGCCTGTTTCACGAAAAGCTGATACAGCTGCTTCTGTCATGACGGCGGCTTCCACCGATTGCTGGTCATACATTGCTCTCTTCTCTCCTTTTTTGTACCATCCACGATTGCCGATAGGCACGAATGTGCCATTGGCCATTTGCACTTTCAGCAGGAAATCTATTGATTCTTTGGCCGTCTGTAAAGAATGGGAGTTTGCCATTTCTTGATGAGCCTCAAATAGGGCTTGAGGCAACCTACCATTAGCGTAGGTGAGATAAGATTCAAACCAACGCCAATCTTTGGAATGTTCAGCTTTGTAATGTCCTAGAAGCTTTTCCACAAATTCCCTAATGCTTTTCTTCAAGTTTAGGTCTTCTGGGTAAGCCTTTTGGTAATATTTTAGCCCCATTATTGCGAAGGCTTTTGACCTCGGCGATTTAAAGAAGAACGCCCAGGGAAGTAATTTGTCAAAAATCTCTTTTCCAATTAAACGTTTCTCGGAGGATAGATTGCTGGCTATGACGAAACCGCAGGACCAGAGTGTCCGTCCCATGCAGTCTTCTGAGGCTTCATAATCCATGAACTGCCTATCATAGGCGAGTAAGTTGTGCATTTTACCATCTTTTCTTTGCATGTGCAAAACAAAACTCAGGTAGGTGTCTATCAGTCTATTGACGGTCTCAGAACTGCCATTTGCTTGGAAATATTTTGCTAAGGCGATGAGGGCCCGTGCGTTGTCATCTGTTGTGTAACCTTCCTCTCGCCGTGGGGTCCCGAATTTTGCATGCTGAAGTAGACCTGTATCATCCGTTAGAGAAATGATAAAGTCAAGCTTCACTGGCGGTAACTTCAATTGGATATGCCTCTGCTTTATGCTCTGAAATTAGATTAAATAACTCTGCGTATTTTTTGGCAACTCTGGACCAAATAAAGCTCCGACTGTATTCATAGGCTTTTGTCTCAGTCTCCATTTTCAAGCTTTCATTGGATAGGAGGGTTTCTAACGCATCAGTTATTGAAGCTGAATTCTTGAAATCACATAAAACGCCTCGCCCATTGTTCAAAACTTCTTTGGCATGGAGATAGGGAGTAGAAACCACAGCTCTTCCGGCTGCGAGGGCATTAATCAGTGTTCCACTGCTTATCTGATTCTTGCCAGGGTAGGGAGTTATATAAATGTCTGTGGCCTGAAGGTATCTAATTAATTCCATTTTCCTAAGAAAGCGATTCTGGAATACAACGTGATTCTTAAGCCCCAGTTCTTTAACCTGCTCAAAGAGCATATTGCGATATTTCTCTCCTTCAATCCTCTTTACCATAGGATGAGTTTCCCCAATAATCAAGTAAATGACTTCTGGATGCTTGGCTACAACCGGGGGAAGTGCTTGAATTGCGTACTCGATGCCTTTGCCTCTGTTTATTAACCCAAAAGTGCACAATATAATTCGATCCTTTAAACCTATCGAGGGTTTGACGTAGTCGCTGGAAACGAAAGGTATGTTTGGGCAACCGTGCGGTATGACATTTAATTTTTCAAAACGAATTCCGAGCTGTGCTAAAATCCCTATTGCTATGTTATTCATGACTACAATCGCGTGGCTCCGAGATAAAATCTGCTTTAGAACTCTTTGCCCCTGCGGCTCAAGGTCCGGCTGCAACGTATGCAGAGTTGTTACCACTGGTTTCCTCAGGGTCTCGAGAAAAGAAAGGACATGACTACCCCATTCTCCGCCAAAAATGCCGAACTCATGTTGAATATTAACTACATCTATATCTGAAGAATTCACTTCTTCGGCTACTTTGATATAATCCTCTTCATTGTTGTGCCTTATCTGCCATTTAACTCGTTCATCATAGCGGTGAAAAGCTCTGTTTTCATTTACAGCAATCACGGTGGATGAAACAGAATCACTATAAAGATCCATAGCATCGACCAAATCTGTGGTGAAGACTGCTATCCCACACTTCCTCGGAGGGTAAGTGCTAAGATAACATACTTTTTTTGAAGTTCGAGAATCCCACAACATTTTGCGTATCCTTCCATTAAATTTTAATTTCTATCTGTGCAATTTTCTGATTTGACGGGTGGCATTTATTCATCTGAGACTTGGCGGATGTTACGCAAGCTCGTTTCCTTGTTTCTCATCTCAACCATCTCACCGAACATTTGCCAACTAGAACAATCTGGAGAAAAAGGAAATCTCGAGCACACCCGACCTGCGCGTTTAGCCGATCCGACTCTTCCTCTAAAGAACTCTAATAGTCAATATGTAGTACGTAGCCGACTATATTAGGATAGCCACAGTGGAAACACTGTTTACACGTCAATTTATTTAGTTTTCGAACCCCATTTTTGAAAGCTGCAAGATTTCTTTAGTGACCCGCTAAAATGCTTCCAATGATATGGGTTTGTTAGTGCACGCGCTAAGACATGCCTGGTAGGTGAGCCTTAGAGACGTATTGACTAATGTCCAGACTAAGCTTCTTTAAAGCCCTATTTTTTACTGAGAAACTCGAGAGATTTTGCTGAAGTACAAGGCTACCAAATTGCTTTGCGCGCTAAAAAAAGTGTGGTTTTAGTGATTAGTTTTGTTGTGATCTCCCGGTACAAAAAATTGGAGAAAAATTATTCTCAAGTTCAGCTCTGATTCTATTTTTTGGCGAGTTTTATCTCTATTATTGAAACGTTTCTTGACCTGTTTTCGCCTTCTCTTGCAGGCATCTCTTCCGTTCCGATACCTACCGATGTGACCGCTAAGTCCTTTATGAAGCGGTTGCTGGTTATTTCAGCCACGTCCACAGCAGTGGTTATGGCTCTGCCTCTGGCCTTAAGCGTAATTTCAGTGATAGCACCTGAAGACAGCGCAGTCATGACCGCCATCACATAGCTCATGGGTGGCTTGTTTCCGACGAAAACAACGTCTGGCTTTTTCTCTGCGGGTTTCTTGGTCGTTTTCTTTGGTTCTTCAGCGACTGTTTTAGGGGTGGATTTTTCTGAGTTCTCAGCTGCTTGTTTGGGCGTCGATTCTTCTGCCTTTTCGGCCGCAGGTTTCGGGGTTGTTTCTTCCGTCATTTTTTTCACTCCTTTTTTGTTGATCTAAGTTTATGTAATATTCCGCGTCCAAGTCGACACTGAACATCAGGGTTAAAAAGTAACAAACAAACTAATAAACGCAACAAGCGCGCGCTTTAATATTCAACAAAAAATGTGCTGTTGGATTGCGGTATCAACGGGCTACCTCCATTTTTTATGTAAATCATATGTGCATATTTAATTTTAGGGAAAACCCTCAAACACTTTCTTTAAAACAACGAGAGCAGAAAGCAAAATGCCTGCAACCACCACACAACAAAGTTTTTCTATTAAATGCTTCTGTATCTAGCTGGTTGCGTTTTGGTATGAAAGAGTATGACCTAATTTTGATTGGCACAGGCTCTGGCATGGAAATAGTGGAAGCCATGATTCAAAACAACCACGACATAAAGGTCGCGGTGATAGACAAAGATGAGCCTGGAGGAATCTGTCTCACCAGAGGCTGCATCCCGTCCAAGCTTTTGATATACCCTGCTAACGTCGTAAGAACCGTTGAAAAAAGCAGCGAATTCGGGATAAACACCGAGATAAAGAGTATAGACTTTAAAGCGGTGATGGAACGGATGCGTTCAACAATAAACCGCGACATTACTGCAATCAGGAACGGCCTTTCAAAATCCAAAAACATAGACTACTACAGCGAGCAAGCCGAATTCACAGCTCCATACACCCTTAAAGTCGGAGACGAGACCGTTGCCTCTAAACTGATTTTTTTATCCACAGGGTCAAGGCCCTCCATCCCTCCCGTAGATGGACTCCAAGAAACAGGTTATCTGACAAGCGACACCATTCTCCAGATAAGTCGGCTTCCACGCAGAACCGCCATCATAGGCGGAGGGTACATAGCTGCAGAATACGGGCATTTCCTCTCAGCCATGGGTTCAAAAGTCACCATAATAGGGCGGAACCCCCAGTTCATCCCAGAAGAAGAGCCTGAAATATCAGCCCTCGCTAAATGGGAAATGCAGAAACACGCTACTATACTTACAAATCACGAAGTACGCAAAGCCGAAGCCACGTCTGAAGGCAAAAAATTAACAGCCTTCGACCGCTATAACAAAAAAGAAACTGAAATAGTAGCCAACGAAATTCTCGTAGCAACAGGAAGGCGTTCTAACTCGGACATTCTGCATCCGGAGAAAGCTGGAATAGAAACAGACTCAGAAGGCTTCATAATAGCTGATGAATACATGCAGGCTTCACAGCCAAACATATGGGTCTTGGGTGACGCTAACGGAAAATTCCTGTTCAAGCACGTGGCAAACTACGAAGCCCGAATAGCCTACTACAACGCCATCTTAAAGAAGAAAGTTAAGGTCGACTACCACGCGGTGCCTCACGCCGTGTTCACCGACCCTGAAATCGCAAGCGTAGCATTGAGAGAGAAAGAGGCGGTGGAAAAATACGGTAAAGACAACATACTGATTGGATTCTATAAATACGCTGACACCGCCAAAGGCGAAGCTATGGCTCGGAAAAACGATTTCGTCAAGGTAATCGTCAAACGAGATACGGGAAAAATTATAGGCGCGCACATCATAGGACGCCAAGCATCAGTCCTCATACAAGAAATAATAAACATGATGTACACCGAAAAGCAAAGCTTCGAACCACTTAACGAGGCAATGCACATACACCCAGCACTGAGCGAGGTTGTGGCAAGAGCTTTCCAGACTCTTATGATCCCAGAGCAATACCACCATTACCTAGAAGAACATTCAAACCTGCCGCTAGGATAAGCGCGCGCTATACAAGCAATTTTACTAAGCGGTCTGCAATCTCGGCGCTTCCTTCAAGGCATCCAGCATTTCTTGAATTTGGGACTGCGACAAGGTACAAGTGTTCAAATCCTTCAAGAATGCAAACTTTTCTTGAGCGTTTTTCAATTCGTGCAGCTCTTCCCATTCGACATTGATGTTGCCTGAGAGACTGTTCCGGTCTATGCTACTGGTCCATGTTCCTGGCTGCAAATTTGTACGCTTTTCGTCCACAACGGTGAAGGGACCTATGAGTGTATTGACCTCAGAGACATGTAGGAAGACAACGGCGTCTGTTTCTATATCTTGAGCGACACTCACCTGTTCTCCCGAGCAAGTGTATCTCTTACTTTTCACGCAGTTCTTGAGAGAAGCCGAATTGCACACAAAAATGTAGCCTACGTACATGGTAAGTACTTCATTTTCCTTCCTTAAATCTGTTCGTGTATCGATATTTGCCATACATTTGGCATATTCTATCTTTTGAGCACCCTTGCTCATCTATAATGGATTGATGTTGAAATCCTTCTACGATCCGCCTCTTTTTAAGCTGTTTTCGAGGTTATTTTGGCAAACGGGCTGTTCTCTCATTACAAAATTGTGCGGTAATTAGACTGATTTTCAAAGCTTGTTTTTGCTAGTAAAACAAACATAGTACGAAAGACTGTCACCTCTAAATCATGATTTCATTATTCAAAAAGCGATTGGATTTTGTTAAGTGGCACCACAAATTTTAAAGTAGCACGCATCTCTAGTAACTGTCAAAAATATTGTGCAGAATCGTGATTTAATGCCTCAGTATGGGTCCTCTTTAATCCAAGGAAACTACGTTCCCCCAATTAAACGGCGTATTGAAGATTGGAAATCTAGGCTCATAGACTTGTCGCGGCGAAACAACTTGTTATATTTTAAACCTAGCAAACGAGGGAATCTTTCGGTTTCCAGCCCAAACATGGAAAAAATTTTCAACAGGCTTGTTTTACGGAAACGCCGCCTCGAGTTTTGGTATCCTCCTCCCGAAGAGTCCGCGGTATCTCGAGGGCGATCACAAAATAGCAATCGCTTGTCGTTCATTAATGAAAAAGACCGTCCAGCAGCAAACCAGCTGGTGTGCGAAGGAACAAGCAGAGCCGACCTTGAGAAGGTCCTTAATAACCTTTACAGGCGTTCACTTTTAGACTACAGAGAGCGAGGGGTGCGTGTATTACACGCTGCATTCGGAATGTTAGTTTGGACGGAAAAGGAAACATCTGAGGAAGTCCGGTCTCCCCTGCTCTTTGTGCCAATCGAGCTGGATAGGGAATCCTTTCGGGAACCCTTCTATATTTCTGTACCTCCAGTAGAAGAAGAGGTTGTTCTTAATCCCGCTTTACAAGTAAAACTAAAAAACGACTTCAAGATCACTCTTCCACCTTTGCCCGAGTATTTGGATTATCAAAGCTTGAGCAACTACTTCAACGATGTCAAACAAATGGCTAACGAACTCGGTTGGCAGGTGGAAACAACCGTTGAAATCGGGCTTTTCTCATTTCACAAACTAGTTATTTACAACGACCTTGATGCAAACGCTGGAATAATAAAGCAGCACCCCATAATTCGAACGATTGCCGGAGTTAGAGACGTGCAACTTACACAGAGTTCTCTGCCTGAGGAAAAAGATGTAGACGAGATACAGCCTCCTGAAAAAGTGTTTCAAGTTTTGGATGCCGACAGTAGCCAGAGGGTAGCAATCGAGTACGCCCTGCGCGGTCAAAGTTTTGTGATGCAAGGGCCTCCTGGTACAGGGAAGAGTCAAACAATAGCAAACATTATCGCTGAATGTATCGCTCAAGGAAAGTCTGTCCTCTTCGTAAGCGACAAAATGGCCGCTCTTGAAGTGGTTTATAAGAGGCTCTGCGAGGTTGGGTTGTCTTCCTTCTGTCTGGAGCTGCACAGCAGCAAAGCCAACAAGCGGGAAGTGGTTGCTGAGCTTAAAAGATGCCTTGATGAGCAGCTTGTTCCCCGTAAACTGCCGCCAGCACATGAATTTGAAAAAATGACGGCGCTGAGGAACAGCCTGAACAACTACGTAGTCTCGCTTCACAAGAAGCGTCTCAATCTGCAGAAAAGCGCATACGAAGTGTTAGGGGAGATTTCAAGTTTAGAATGTGTTCCCTTCGTGGCGGTTGAACTACCCTTTCCAGAAGGCTTAACTCCTCAAAAAATGCGTGACCTAGAGGCTTTGATGTCTCGCCTTGAAAACGTCTGGCAAGTAACGGACGAAGATTTTCCGTGGCGAGGGTATCAAGAAAGTAATTACGATCTGGAAGTTCGTTCAGAACTTTTGACAGTTCTTGATAATCTGCTTTCAACAATAGACGCTTTCAGAACAGAAGCAGGCAAATTCGCAAACCAGCTAGGCCTGAACAAACCGAAAACCTTTGATCGAGTGAAATGGCTAACTGAAATTGGAAACTTCGTGTCGGAAAACCCGAAACCTGAGGCAAGCTGGGTAACGCATCCTAACATTGATCAACTAATATCCGAAGCAGAAACACATCAAGCCACATCTGAATGGCGTAAAGCAACCCGTAGCCGTTTGCTGGAACGCTATGACAAAGCTTTCTTCAGCTTAGTTCTCAATCGGTCTGCAGAATTTGAAAAAGCGCTTTCAGCAATTGAAAAATTGCTTCTGTCGTCTAATATAGAAGAAAGCGACCTTCTTGAAAAGCGAGAAAAACTCTTAGATTTTGCCAAGGCTACACAGGTTCTCTCCGAAAAGTGGAACGAACAATCATGGCAGCTTGCCCAGATGTTAGGCGTATCGATAGAACACCTCACGCCTGAAAACGTTAGGCGACTATACCGTCTTGCCCTTATGTGCTTCTCTAAGGAAAAACCGGAATCAAGCTGGTTAGATCAATCTTATTTCCAGCAAATAAAGGAAGTTTTTCCGAAAGCAAAAAAAGATTACCAAGAGCATCGTTCGCTTCGGCTTAAGCTGGAGAAAACGTACAACGACGAAATTTTCGACACTGACCTTGATGGATTCATAAGACGCTATAACGATCTATACAAAAGCTTCCTCCGATGGTTCCGCCCAAGCTTCTACCGCGACCAAAAACAGATATCTCTGCTAACTCATGACGGAAAGGTGCCCAAATCTGTTTTGCAGGACCTTCTTGACACACATAGGCTGAAAAGGTTAAGCGCTGAGATCGAGGCTTCAGCTGAAATGATGCATGGTTTACTAGGTCATTTCTATCAGGGATTTGAAACGGATTTTCAACAGACTGAAAAAGCGATAGAAATCACATCAGAACTCTTTAAGCTATCAGGAGCAAGGCGCATTCCTGAGAAACTCGCCCAGTTAGTTTCATACGGATCGGATCCGCCGCTTGCAATCAAACAGATTGGCAACGAATTACAAGATTCATTTGAAAAATGGCGCCAGCTTGCTGAAGAGTTAAGCTTCCTGTTACCCATGTCCCGCGTACCCAACTCGAGTTTACCGCTGTATGAGACGCCTATCGACATGCTCCAAGAATGGGCACGCTCGGTTGAAAAACAACTCGGCGTTCTTTGCGAACTGACACAAGAAACCTTGAAGACAAGCAAGGGAGAAGAGCCACAAAACTACAAGCAACTATTAGCAGACCTGAAAGACGCGGAAAACATTAGAAAGAAAGAGGTGGAAATTCTCGATGACCACGAGCTTCTCAAGGCAAGATTCGGTTTCCGCTTCTCAGGACTCGAAACACGCTGGGAAGAAATTCTATCAGTTCTTAATTGGACCCGAAAGCTCCAAACTTTGTTTGGTTCTTCTCCGATTCCCGAACCTTTCGCGTTCATTGCCGCTCTTGGAGCTGCACACGCTCCATCCAACAGCGAACTAATTAGACAGTACGATGCTACCCTGAAAGCTTTGGCAGCGCTGGAATCTCGTTTCGAAACAGAGTTAAAATACAAGGGGCAAAAACTACAAGAGTTACGTCTTGAAGCGGTGCAGGCTAGAGTCAAGTGGCTCCGAGAACACGTTGATGACCTGCAAGTTTGGGTTGATTTTAAAGACATTAAGCATCTGTTCTCGCTGAGAAACCTGTCTGCGTTTTTTGATAGGCTCGTCAAGAATCCTCCTCCTGTGTCTCAGCTTCTTGACATTTTCCGCAAAGCAGCGTACCAAGAATGGCTTAATCATCTA